>Ga0315555_1000020_pt1 | contig 96453 bp, 98 predicted proteins | sample SalMarSW160380MG_FD_202113 | JGI IMG/M metagenome (GOLD analysis project Ga0315555, IMG submission 202113) | Salt marsh sediment microbial communities from the Plum Island Ecosystem LTER, Massachusetts, United States - Salt Marsh Sediment SW1603-80 ... | reverse complement strand
GCGAAGATAAATCCCCTTAGATCTGTTAAGAGTCTTCAATCGGAAGAGATTGAAAAAATAGGTAGTGCAATTTCTGAGATTCTGCAGAGAGCTGTAAAAAGCATGGGTAGTACCATCAATGATTACAGAAACCCATATGGTGAAGAAGGAGAAGCACAAAAATGGCATAAGGTGTATGGTAAAGAGGGAAAAGATTGTATGATTTGTGGTAATAAAATTATGCGAATAGTACAAAATAAAAGAAGTACATTTTATTGTGAGAGATGTCAACAATAGGTTAGAGTTTTTTCCAAAAAAGATTTATTGTTAAGATGAAAAAAGAAAATATGCATCTAGATGAGCTGATAAACAAGATAGCAGAAGAATTATCCGGAGAGAGAACTAAAAAATTAACAGGAAAACTATCTCAATATCACAGAATCCAAGCAAGTACTGAATTTTTGACAGCTATTAAATTGATAAGAGATGAATTAGAGAAACTTGGAGACACTAATTTTCAAATACATGAGTATATAGCTGATGGTACAAAAAGATATTATGATTGGAACACACCCATTTCTTGGGACATAGAAGATGGATCTCTATTATTGGTAGAACCAGTCAAAAAAAATCTTTGTAGTTTTTCAGAAATACCAGAAAGTATTTGTACACATTCCAAACCTACAGATATTTTAGCAGAAGTTATTCATGTTGGAGAAGGAAAACGAGAAGATTTCGAAAATGTTGATGTTAATGGAAGAATAGTCTTAACTACAGCAAGTCCGAGAACAATGATTGAGAGATTATATGAAAATGGAGCTATTGGTATTATAGCATATCCTTCAGAACAAAGAGCGAAAGGATTTTCTGAAATGGTACAATATGTAGGTTTATGGCCAAATGCAGAAAATGTAGACAAGTCTTCTTTCGGTTTTTCTCTATCCAGAAAACAAGCATTGGAAATCATTAGTTATTTAAAAGAAGGCAAGAAAGTAACAGTACAAGCTAAAATCAAAGCTAATCTTTACAATGGTAAAATGCATGTACTGTCTACAGAATTAGTGGGTAACACAAAGCCTGAAGAGGAAATCATAGTTATAGCACACATTTGCCATCCTGCACCTTCTGCCAATGATAATGCATCAGGAAGCGCTCTACTGTTAGAGATTTATAAAACCTTGAAAGCTTTAATAGATAAGAAAATAATCAAACAACCAGATAGAACAATTAGGTTCTTATGGGTTCCTGAATTTAATGGTACAATACCGTGGATACAGGAAAACATTAAATCAAATTCATTCTCACCTATAATTTGTATTAATCTTGATATGGTTGGAGAGCATCCAGCTTTAATTGGGTATCCTTTTACTGTAAACAAATCAAGCGTATCAACACCAACTTACTTTAATGACCTGATTCTAAAAGTCATAGATGAAATCAAAGATAATAATAATGTAGTGGAACAAAGTGGTTGGCAGTATCCATGGAACTTCAGAATCAAACCTTTTGCTGGAGGTTCAGATCATTTACTTTTCAATGATGAACCTTTACGAATTCCGTCTGTAATGTTTGGGCATTCTGATATTTTTCACCATACAAATCTTGATACAATTGAAAAAGTTGATTCAACAACTTTGAAAAGAGTAGGATGTACAGCTTTATCTTGTACAATAATAAGCTCCTATATCAAAGATTATTCAGAAGAAATTCAAAGAATTTACATCGAAGGATTACAGAAGAGAAAAGGTAGTTTTCTGGAGATGTGCTTATTCGAACTCAATATTTTAAAAGATGTTGAAGATAGTATAAACAAGGATTTGAAATTGGTCATATTATTAGAAACAATAGAAACTTTCGAGAAAAATGAGAAGAAAAGGATAGGAGAAATAGAGCGATTATTTGGAAAGATAAATAATGAACTAATCAAAGGAATTGAAAGTGATTTACAGGAATTTAAGAAATTTATATACAAACTTACAAAGAGTGTAAAAGAGCCAAATCTAAAGCAAGATATTTCAGAATCATTAAATAAAATCCCTATTCGTAAATGGGAAGGACCATTCAATAATTCAATCATTTACAAAACATTATATGATCCAGAATCTCTTCAAGAAACAACAAATCTATCTGAAGAAAAAATCATAGAAATAAAAGCATTATCAAAGGTTTTAATGGAGAATTATGGCGGTCTTACTTTTGAGATAGTGAACCTCATAGATAATAAAAGAAATGTAAAAGAAATTCTTAGTGGTTTAACAATGATAAATTGGAAATTAATAGAACCAAAGAATCTTATAAGTTTTCTTGAAATGCTTGAAAATCTTCAGTTAATAGAATTTTAAACTATTTTAATTTTAAGTCTGAGATTTAGAATCCTAGCCTTTAGCAATGGTTTTATATAAATAAATAACATAATGACAAGTAGATTTAGATGACAAAAGATGAAGTAAAATCTCTAGTGAATTCTGTCAATATGATTAAAAACATGGTTGAAAGTATAGTTGCAGCTGTACAAGAAAGATTCAAAGATTATGATGATGTAGTAGTCTCACTTAAAGAAAGAATTCAAAACCTGGAGGAAAGAGCACAAAGTACAGGACCAAGTGCACAAACGATCACCTCAGGTTCATTTGAACAAATAACTAAACTTGAAAAGCGATTAGATAGTTTAAATGAAAGAATTCTTCTAATAGAAGCTGCAAGAAGTGTGCACAAAGAAGCAGCAGTTGAACCTACAGAAGTTCAGGCATTTAAAGAAGCAACTGTTGAGGAAACCAAATCCAAAACAATAGAAATGCCTTCAGCTCCTGCTGCACCACCACCAACACCAGAGATTGTATCTCTTGAGCCAGAACCAAGACCAGTTCCTGAAGAGCCATCCCCTCCAACAGTTGAAGCTCCTTCTATTCCCACTCCAACACCTCCTCCCGCAACAAGAATTTATACGCCTACACCAGCACCAGCACCTGAACCAACACCGGTTCCTGCAACAACACCTGAACCAACTACAGAACCCACTCCAATAATCCCTTCACAAATTCCAACACCTTCAGCCATACCTAAACCAGCTACACAAGTAACAGAAACTGGAGAACGAGATGTAAGTCCAATATCTAAGGAAGTAACTGGAGCAATACCAGCACCACCTAAACAAGAAGATGCTGTACCTACAACCGACACATTTCAAACGCCTGTAGCAAAACCAGCCCCCGAGCCAATAGCTCCAGAAGAGAAAAAATCTGCAGAATTATTTGGTGAGGCTGTAAGTGGTGACAAAGCAGAATTACTAAAAGCTTTAAAGAAATTGGAAGATTTGTAGTAATAAAGACAAATTTGATAAAGAGCTCACAAACAGTTGTTTGATGGCTCTCAATTTATTACCTATAGTTATATACATACTGGCATTTTTTACACCTTTACTTATAATATTTGTAGGTATGCCTTTTCAAATCCGATTTATGCTAAAAAAAGGCATTTTTGGCGTAGATGTACATAAAAAGGAAAAGCCGAAAATTGCTGAAATGGGAGGGATTATATTGTTAATTGCGATAATTATCACATCAATATTAACAATTATTCTAATTGACGATCCGGCTGACAAACTATCTGTTGGTATTTTTTGCATTTCTGTTACAATTGCTGGGATCATTGGCATAATAGATGATATTTTCAACTTAAGTGCTCTACTAAAACCATTTCTACTCTTATTTGGTTCAATTCCTATTATTGCTTCGGGAAGGTATGAAACAAAACCAATGTTACCTTTTGTGGGAGAAACTAGATTAAATATTGTCTATTTTATTCTATTACCCTTTATAATATCAGTACCTGCTAATTCAGTAAATATGCTTGACGTTTTTAATGGTTCCATGGCAACAACCGTCATACTTGTTCTTATTACGATATTCTTTGCGAATATGATTGTCTTTCAAGATAACTTTAGCAATCTTAATTTAACAGACATTTTTGTTTTCATCATGTTAGGAACATTAATCGCCTATTGGTTTTTCAACCGTTATCCAGCAAAAACATTTGGTGGAGATACAGGGAGTTTAACAGTAGGTGCCTCATTAGGCGTAATAGCTGTTATGGGCAGATTAGAGATTGTAGTTATAATCGCAATGATTCCATTCATAATGAATTCGTTTGGAATAATAAGCAGTGTAAAGGGACTATTTGAGAGAAGACAAATGGCACGGCCAACCAAGATGACAAAAGACTGGAAAATTGAATCAACTGGTGATCCAAAAGCACCTATCACACTCGTAGGATTAGTTGTTCAAGAAGGGCCATTACATGAAAGAGACGTTGTTAAAACATTCAATATTCTTACCTTAGTAAGTGGAGTTTTTGCTATAATAACAGCGATTTTAATAAGAGTAGCTGTGGGGGTAACTTCATGAGTCTGCTAGAATCAACATCTAAATTCTTTAGAGATATTGGTGCAGGAATTGTAAGATATTTACATCTTACACCAAGATTGTGGAAGATAATAGGATTGGAATCGTTCATCTTTGCAACATTTGTTGGTATTTGTGCAATTATTAGTGAAGGTATTATGCTACTTCCATCTCCCACAGAACCAGGCTGGTTAATATTTGTATATGCAGCATTAAAGGTTGGACTAAGTCTTCTTCTTGTAGGAATATGGTTGATAGTCTGGTATTTCCTTACTAAGAGACTAATGAAAAACGATGGAAGTAATAAAATTAAAAATGAAGAGAATGATTAAGCTCTAGTTTCTAGAAGATACAACCTTTTCTTCAAATTGAAATACTTTTTAGCAAATTCATGACTTGGAATCTCATAATCTTCAAATTGCTGTTCAATTGCAAAAAGCTCATTTTCAACGGTTAATATCTCATCTTCAAGATGAATTTTCTTTTCTTGCTGAAGAGCTCTTCTTGAAATGTCAGCGAATCTTTTAATCTTGATATCTGCTAAATCTTTCTTTTTCTGTTCAAGAATCAAAGATAATTGTTCTTCTTGTGCTATTATAGGGTCTAAGTGAGTTTGCGGATCAATTCTTTGTGGTTGTTCAGCTGTAGTACGTACAGGAACTTTTGAGAAAAGTCTCATCATTTCCACAATTACTTGAAATAGATGATAACTTGGTCTCCATCGAGCTAACATTCTCATTTCTAACACTTTATCCTGTGTTAAATTTGGATGAGTTATGGGGCTTAAAACACGCACAATTGGTGAAGTCGATGGAAAATCATTTGGAAGTACTATCAAAACTTCAATAAACATTTCCCCGTCAGCTGTTATTGCAGGTACAACACCCCTCCATCTTGTTAAATCTCCTTCTATTGGTTCAAAAGCGTATGCTCTTTCCATAACAAGGCTATATTCTTTTGCTAAGATATCATCTGGAACAGGCATTATTAATTTACTCCTTTTGATAATTTATTTCACAACGACTTATTTATACGTTCGCTTTTTCAAGGTAATTAATTATATCTCATCTCTAGATTTTTAAATATAGTAATGAGCCTATAGATAATGACTCGAGTTGCTGTAATAGACCAAGAGAAATGCAGACCTGACAAATGTGGAAAATTGTGTTACAAGGTTTGTCCCTCAGTTAGAGCTGGGAGAGAAACAATCACATTTGATCCTCCATCAAATAAAGCAGTGATACATGAGCCACTTTGTTCAGGAGTAGGAATATGTGTTAAGAAGTGTCCTTTCCATTGTATAACTGTTGTAAATCTTCCGGAAGAATTGGATTCAGAAGTAACTCATAGATATGGTATCAATGGATTTAAGTTACACAGATTACCTATGCCAAAATTAGGTCAAGTAACAGGTTTAGTTGGTCAAAACGGTTCAGGTAAAACTACAACACTAAATATTTTACAAGGAAATCTTAAACCCAATCTAGGCAGATTTGATAATCCACCAGAATGGGATGAAGTCATTGAAAATTACAGAGGTACAGAAATTCAGAGTTATTTTGAAAAATTAGCTAATAATAATCTAAGAACGATACTCAAACCGCAGAATGTAGACAAATTACCACGTGTCACAAAAGGAAAAGTATCAGAATTATTAGAAAAAGTTGATGAGAAAGGAATTAAAAATGAAGTAAAAGAGATATTCTCGCTTTCTAAAGTTTGGGATAGAGAAATCAAAAATTTAAGTGGAGGAGAACTTCAAAGATTAGCTATTGCAGCAGCTATTACTCGGGAAGCTGAAGTATATCTTTTTGATGAACCTACATCTTATTTAGATGTACAAGAGAGAGTAAAAATTTCTCGCTACATTAATGAACTCAAATCACCAAATCAGACTATCATTGTAGTTGAACACGATCTTGCGATGCTAGATTATTTGAGCGATCAGGTTCACATGTTTTATGGAGATGCAGGAGTATATGGAATTGTTAGTCATCCTTATTCAGTTAGAGAAGGAATAAATATCTTTCTTGATGGTTATATTCCATCAGAAAATATGCGTTTTCGACCAGAACCTATTATCTTTAAAAAAGCAATTATGGAAGACAGGTATATTTCCAGTAGATTAGCTATAAGGTATGGGGATATAACTAAAGAATTTGATTCTTTTGAATTAGCTGTAAAAGGAGGAGAACTCTATAAAGGCGAAGTTGTAGGTATTATTGGACCAAATGGTATTGGAAAAACAACTTTTGTAAAAATACTAGCAGGAATTTTGGAACCCACAACCATTTCACAAGAAACAGAACTGCTTGCTAAGATGAGTAAAAAGGAGAAAATAAAGGAAAATCCTGAAGCAATCGAAGAAAAAAAGGAAATAAAAGAGAGATTAATTGTTAGTCATAAACCTCAGTATCTTTATACAGAATCAGAACAAACAGTTTCTGGATATTTGACAGAAGTTAATCCAGTAATGTTGAGTAGTGGTTGGCATAAATCCGAAATCATAGACCCCCTAAAGTTCTCAAAATTACTAGATTCTAAACTCTGTGACTTATCAGGAGGAGAATTACAAAAAGTATCTATTGCTGCCTGTTTAGGAAGGAGAGCACACTTGTATCTTCTTGATGAGCCTTCTGCATATATATCATCGGAAGATAGAGTTAATGTAGCTAGAGTCATTAAACGAGCTGTATCACACTATGAGTTTCCTGCTATTGTTGTTGAACATGATGTAATGATGCTCAATTTTACTTCTGATAGAATCATGGTTTTCGATGGAAAGCCAGGAGAAATTGGTCGAGCAAGAAGAATTGGATCTTTGCAGAATGGAATGAATGATTTTTTGAAAAAAATGGACATAACATTTAGACAAGATCCTAGAACCTTACGTCCGCGTGTTAATAAAAAAGATTCTCAATTAGATAAGAAACAGAAGGCAGAAGGAAGATATTTTGTTACTGCATAATTTTAGTTATTTTCATATACTAAAAGTAAAATCTATCCATAGCTGAGTATAAAAACCCAAAAAGTAAAAGAATGGAGGGAACATTACTCAGTTTTTAAATGTTCAAACCACTCTGGAAGTTTTATTTCATCGATAGGAGTACTATCACCTGGCAAGTATGGTTTAATGTCTAAAACAGGCGTTCCATCAATGGCATCTATTTTATCTATGAATAATTTATTATTTTTCACTTTTAACAACCTTACTTTTGTTAGACCAATAGGATTTGGTCTTGCAGGACTTCGGCAAGAAAAGACTCCAGTTTCAACTGATTTAGCCAATCTAGGAGGTGTTGCGAGTAAGTTTGATCTATCTTGAGGATTATCTCTCATTGAGATCCACCACAACACATAAACATGACTAAATTTTTCTATATGTCTTAATCCAGCAGTATAAGGTTGATAAATTTCTATATAACAAGCTTCCTTTTCGATTCTTACAGCACCAATTTGATAAATTCCAAAAGACGGCATAATATTCAAAGTTCATTAAGTTACGCTTCTTTTGAACTTTTCTTTTTATTTAATATTCTGATGACAACGAAATATTATAGAAAACTATCTAATGTAGAACACTCTTTTTTTGATTGGTGTTCTATTTTCTTCAAAAATTTACCTTCTATTTTCATTTCTGCTTTTTCTATTGCATATTTTGGAATAAACTTATGAAATAGCTTGGGATTCAGTCTTTGCTCTAAAAATTGAGTTTCATAATATTTTTCCCAAAGAAGATCACCTTCATCAAGGATTAAATCTTCAGGAAGTTTTTGAGTTATATTTCTAGCTGCAAAATCACGTACAGAATTTATTATATCTTCCCTAGAACTACCACTAAAGTTTGGGAAGTGGGGTATATCTCTTCTATTTGAAACTACAGCAAAATCACTACTTGAAAATATAACAATAATAAATTGATCAAACCTTTTAGCTATTGTTTTTGCAATAAAATAAACAGAATTGTGTTCAGGTTTACAACTTCCAACTAATATCATCTCTTGATAAGGTTGTAATCTCAAATATGCAGAAAGTAAATGAATCTCTCTTAAAACTTGATTTGCTCTTTTTTTTATTTGTTTACCAAAAACACTACAACCTGTAGTTATTTCATAAGGTTGTGATTTCATTAACAAGAGAGCTTTTTCAATAAAATCAACTGTTGTATCTTTATGATATTTGGCAGCTTCAACATATTCACTAGCAGATAAATTGCAAACCCAAGACATTTTAATCGTTCTCCTCCTTTTTCTGAAAATCTGCTAAAGTGAGCTGCTTTTTCTCTCCTATTTTAAGAAAAGGTAAAGCACGTTTTAAGACCACACCAATAGTCTTTAGTTGTTCATTTTTATGTATCAAAACGCCTTTATTTCTTAAGTTAATAATTCTCGTAGCAGAAGTATGCCCTACTCCGGGAACACGCATTAAATCTCTATAGGTTGCATTATTTATATCAACAGGGAAAAACTCAGAATTTTCTCTAGCTATAGTCACTTTCGGGTCTTCTTTTAATGGAATAAATCCCGTATCATTTACCACTGAAATAAGTTCATCCGGAGAAAATTTGTATATTCTCCTTAACCAGTCAATCTGATATAATCTATGCTCTCTTAGGAAAAAATCTCGAGGGAAAGATCTTGGTTTCAGCTCTAAAGGTAAACAAGTAGAATAATATTGTCTTCTAAAATTCCAATCTTCATCATAAAATTTAAAGACAGCTTCCAAAATCTCCTTGTCCGTCTCTTCAGCAGCACCTATAACATACTGTGTTGTATAACCAGCTGGTATATGACCTGTTTTGTTCATATCAGGCAGTAATTTCGTTACTTTGATTATATCATTAGTATAATCCTTGGTTGAACAGGTTTCATTGAAACGAGTTTTATTAGGTAGTTCGACATTTAAACTCACACGATCAGCTAGTTCTGCAATTCTATACAACTCATCTTTACCAATTCCTGGTAAGACTTTTGCATGAATATATCCATCAAAATTATACTTATACCTGAGTAAATGAAGAGTTTCATGAATTATTTCTGCTTGACAATTTGCACTTTTACCGACACCAGAACTAAGAAATAAACCTTCAATGTAATTTCTCAGATAGAATGCAATCGTTAATTTAGCTAATTCTTCAGGCTCAAAAGAGGTTATAGTTTGTTTTATCTTTGTTTTATTTTTAGTGGAATTTACACAATATTTACAGTCATGAATGCATCGGTTTGTTACTAGAACCTTCAGAAGACTAATACACCTACCATCAGGGAGAAAAGAATGACATACTCCAGTTGTAACACTTTTCCCTATAGAACCAGGAGTATGAGCACGAGGTGATGCCGTGGATGCACAAAGATCGTATTTTGCTGCTTCTCCCAATATACGCAATTTTTCAAGTATACCGGGCAATAGTATTCACTATAGAATCTCATTTTTATATAAAAACCCCAAAAATAATTGAATAAAAAATAATCAAAATCACAACTTTTAAAACTAATCCATTGTTTGGAAACATACCGACGAGATGTCCTCACGGGAATCGTAGGTGATCAATATGACTAAGAGTATGTATAAATATATCGGAGATTTTTGGAAAAACCGCAACACTCCAGAATTTAAAGCTCTGATGAGACAGAGAGTAATACAATGGCGTAGAGAGGGAGCTACTGAGCGTGTGGAAAGACCTACTAGATTAGATAGAGCTAGAGCTTTAGGTTATAAAGCTAAACAAGGATATGTAATTGTTAGAGCTAAGGTCAGAAGAGGGGGAAGAAGAAAGCAAAGACCAGTTAGAGGAAGAAAATCTCGCAATATGGGTGTTAACAAAATTACTCCCAAGAAAAGTATCAAACTGATAGCAGAAGAACGTGTTGCTAGAAAGTATAGTAACCTTGAAGTCTTGAATTCCTATTGGGTTGGTCAAGATGGAAGACATAAATTCTTTGAAGTAATCCTAGTAGATCCACAACATCCAGCTATAGCTAAGGATCCACGTACAAGTTGGATATCCATTAGAGAGCATCGTGGAGATGAAGTCTTTTATTTGAAGAATCCTGTTCATAGGGGAAGAGTACATCGTGGTTTAACTAGTGCTGGAAGAAAATCAAGAGGACTTCGTAACAAAGGGTATGGAACAGAAAAAGTCAGACCTTCTCTTCGAAGTCATGGTAGAAGAGGAAATTAACCTCTTTCTTTTCATTTCTTTAAATTAGATGGTTAATATGACTATATCTTTTACAAAATTAGATTTTAGTTTCTTAGTACATTCCACAGAGGATTTTGACAAGAATATGGTAGCAATAGCAAACTTGATTCCGGAAGAGATGATAAAAAATACTAAAATAATCGTAGAAGAGTTAGAAGGGGGGTATAATAATCCGATTCAATATGTTTTCATAGAATTTAAGAAATCTGAAGAAATAGAGAAAATCCTTGAAAATCTAGTTAGTAAAATAACACAAGAACAAAAAAATCAACTAAATACAGAGTTCGAAAATCGATTTGATTTTGATGGAAAAACCTTTTTCTTAAGAATTGATAAAGAAGGAATTTTTAAGAATAAATTAGATATAGCTACTTCTGATAATGTTATTAAAATTGCAATAAAAACGGTTTCATATGTTAAAAATGTGGATTTTAAAGGATTTTTAAAGGAAAAAGGAATTTTGTAAAATTCCTTTAGTCATTTTGATTATATTTATAAGATTTGAATATAATTTGATTTTATGAAAAAGAAATTAATTTTAATTTTTTTAACAACTTTATTTATTACTACAAGTTTGATATCCGGAGAATCAGTTTTGTCTTTTCAACATGATTTTAATGATAATGAATTTGCATTAAATGTTAATGGTAGTGGTGCCTTTGAGCACATATATGGTCCTCCTGGTCATGTTGCTTTAGCAGTTAGTGAGGAGGATAATTTAATCTTTACAAATGCTCCTGAAGGATTAGCACTAATTCAGAGGGATGACTTATCTAATATGACTATATATAAAGATGAGATAGGTTTAACTGATGTACAGATACAAAACTTGGAGATAGATAAAGAACTTAAGCTACTGTATATTGGCTCCGTTCAAGGTGTGGATATTTTAAACTACTCAGATACACCTTTAGCAGTTACTCCGATTTTAACAAATGTTGCCACGAATTTTGAGTTAGGAGACTTCATTGATGTAGATCCATTTACACATTATGCATGGATTGTAACTCAATCACATGGTTTGATTGTTTATGATCCAATTAATGATAGACAAGTGGATATTAGTGGTTATAATCCTCCTGCTGCAAGCGTAAAAATGCTTACAGTTGATGTAAATTCTTCTGAAGCATTTGCATATATCGGAACTTCTGTAGGAGTATATAGAATAGATATTTCAGAGAATACCACAAAATGGTATACTACAAGTCAAGGTCTTCCTAATGATTATTCTAAACTTGTAAAATATTATCCTTCATTAGGGAAAACCTTTGTTGCTACATTTGATGAAGGTACTGGAGTGTGTGATGGTATAAGTGTTATCTTTACTGATAATGATACAATTATGACATTTCCTTATACTCAAACACCTTATTATTCAAGATCAGTATTGGATTTAGTGTGTGACACTGAGAGAGAATTAGGATTCATTGTATCCCCATATGCTACAAATGCTGAATCAGGGCTACTAGTTTTTAATACTACAAGTATGGAAGGTATAGCTAAATCGACATATGGTGCCTTACCAGGAGGTTTTTCAGTTCCAACTGTAACTGGTGCGCCTTACTTAATTGAAGGTATGTTAGCAACTATTAGATTGGACTCAATTACTGGTGATTTTATTATAGGCACTGTTCAGAGAATTCAAAAAATGAACTATGCTCCACCTACAACTGCAATAACAGAGCAAACGCAAATTTTAGGATTATCACATAATATGGCTACTGACATCAATTATGATCCGATTGATGGATATGCTTATGTCTCAACTCTATTAGGATTAGATAGAATCGATGTTACAGATCCAGCAAGATTGAATCCCCTTTCTGTTGAACACATAATAACTGGTATTGGAGGAGCGGGGGGAGACACAGCGGGAGAATTACTAGTAAACTCACGAGTAATTTATCATCACAGATATCGATATGATATTGATCTGAGTACTATTGATAATATGGAATCGGTACTCCCATTGACTGAGTATAGATATGTAGCTGATATTTCCTCGTCTTATAATGAAAGCTTGATTTATTATTCTATTGCCGCTCAAAACGCAGGTATCGGTGGAAACGGTTCTATGATAATCTACAATTGGGAAACAGGTTTTTATCATGTAGAAAATTTCACTCAAGATGTAACTGCACTAGAAGTTAATTCGATTCTACAAGATCCAGATAGAGATGTTCTCTATGTTGGAACCAACACTGGATTAATTCTTTATAACCTTACTACTTTATCAGAAATTAAGAGATTTGGTGAAGTAGAAAATTGGGAAATTCAATCTTTAGAGTGGGTAGAAGGAAAATTATGGATTGGAATGGAACCTTATCCGAACATAAGAATATTCGATCCTTTGACAGAAACCTTTGAAGGTTTTAGTTTAGCCAATTTAATACTTTATCCATCTATCAACGATATTCATTATGTGTCTGCTACTCAAGAGATCTATATTCTTGCTAATTCAGGTCTATACGCATATAATATGACAAATGGAGAACTAAAATATGAAGATGAATCAGATGGTTTATCTACATTATTCGTTAGAAGAATGGCTTATATTCCAACTACACATGAAGCATGGATAGGATCATTCCAAGGGATAAATATCTACGACCCCTATTACGACGATACCCCTCCTTCAATGTTAGCAGTTTTTCCGAGCTCACCATTCTCAGGTTTAATCAATATTGAAATTACTGGATATGATTACGCAGGAGTAAAAGAAGTCAAACTAACCATGAAGAATAGTACTTGGAGCAATTCGTGGATGGCTGGTGGTGATTACTTACAAGTAGAAATAAATACACCTGCATATTCAAATGGAAATTATGATTTTGAGATAAATGTTACAGATTCTAATGATTTAGTTTCTACAAGCACTGTGAGTCACAGTATATTCAATCCAATAGTTAAAGAATTACCTGAAATAATAGGTCTAATATCAGTTCCATTTTTAGTCGGAACAGTAGTAATCGTTCTAAGAAAGAAGAAGTAAAATATTCTTCTTTTTATTTTTTTATCATATTTTTAGTATTGGAATTCGGATAAGCAAATTCAATCTAAATGACAAAAAGCTTTTAAAATGTAGCCAATCACTTGGGATTGGCACTGAGGTATTAGGATGGATCGCGAAATTCGCTAAAATGAAATTCTTTTTTAAATATCCCCATAGAGTGCCTTATAAAGTTCCCAAAAGTCATTTTGGAGTAGATTATTGTGGATAAGAAAAAACAAGTATTCAAACCAGTTAAGACTTTACCTTCATTTTCTGATGAAGAAGAAAAAATATTAGAATTTTGGGAGAAAAATGATGTTTTCAAAAAATTAAGAGAGATGAGAAAGGGTAATCCACTCTTTCGTTGGTTGGAAGGTCCTCCAACTGCAAATGGTCTTCCTCACATTGGACATGCTTTAACAAGAGCTATCAAAGATGTATTCCTAAGACACAAGTCGATGCACGGATTTAATGTCGTTCCTTGGGTTGCAGGATGGGATTGTCACGGTCTTCCTGTAGAACTAGAAGTAGAGAGAACCCTTGGATTTACTGAAAAAAGTCAGATAGAGGAATTTGGTTTAAGTAAATTCAATGCAGAATGTAGAAAATCTGTTTTCAAATATGTAAAGGAATGGCAAGAAATGTCCAGACGCATAGGATTCTGGTTAGATTTTGAAAATAGATATGCCACATTAGATGAAAATTATATAGAAAGCGTTTGGTGGTCTATAAAGGAGATATATAACAAAGACTTACTTTATTTGGGATATAAAGTAGTGCCTTATTGTCCTAGATGCGGAACGCCTTTGTCTTCACATGAAGTTGGACAAGGAATGATGGAAACTACAGATCCTTCAGTATATGTAAAGTTCAAAGCTTTAAACTTTGAAGACACATATTATTTAGCATGGACAACAACTCCATGGACTTTGATATCCAATGTTTGTTTGACAGTTCACCCAGAAATTGATTATGTACAAGTGGAATATAATGGAGAAAAACTTATCTTAGCTGAGTCAATAGCTAAAGAGCTTCTAGATGACTATAAGGTTTTACAGAAATTCAAAGGTAAAGATCTTGAGTATAAAAAATATGAACAACTATTTCCATATATTATACCAAAAGAAGATGCATTCTATGTTACGTTAGCTGACTATGTTACAATTGATGAAGGTACTGGAATAGTTCATTCAGCTCCAGCATTTGGAGAAGATGATGCACAAATTGGAAAGAAATATGGTTTACCAGTAATGAATCCAGTTTTAGAAGATGGCACATTTTCTAAGGAAATCAAGGATTTTGCCGGTTTGTTTGTCAAGGATGCAGATTCCAAGATAATGGAAAACTTGAAGAACAGAGGATTGCTTTTCAAAAAAGGAGTCTATAAACATACTTATCCATTTTGTTATAGATGTGATGGGCCTTTATTATACTATTCTACTGAAACTTGGTACATTGAAATGTCTAAACTGCGCAAAAATCTTGTTGCTAACAATGAACAGATAAGATGGCAACCAACTCACCTTAAACACGGGAGGTTCGGTAATTTCATAAGTGAAGCAAGAGATTGGGCTTTATCTCGAAATAGATATTGGGGTACACCTCTACCTATATGGATTTGTGAGAATAATCACTTAACTGTTGTAGGTAGCTTAAAAGAATTAAAAGAACTTTATAGAAAACCTTTAGCTGAGGATTTCAGTTTACATAGACCTTGGGTAGACGAAATTACATTTAATTGTCCAGAATGTCAAAAAACTAGTACAAGAGTACCTTATGTTATTGATTGTTGGTATGATGCTGGAAGTGCATCTTTTGCCCAATATCATTATCCCTTTGAGAATAAAGAACTTTTCCAGAAACACTTTCCATTTGATTTCATAACAGAAGCGATTGATCAAACAAGAGGTTGGTTCTATACACTATTAGCTATAAGCACTATACTTTTCGATAAACCAGCTTACAAAAATTGTTTATCAATGGGACATACGCTTGATGATAAAGGTAAAAAAATGAGTAAAAGTAAAGGGAATATGATAAGAGCAGATGATGTAATTCCAAAATACGGAGCAGATGCAGTAAGGTGGTTCCTATATTCCTATCCTACTTGGAACAGTGTTCGAGTAGATCCAACACAAATTTATGAAACTATGAAGAAATTTATACTAACACTCTGGAATAGTTACAGTTTCTTTGTTTCTAATGCTAACGTAGATGGATTTAATACAACAACATTTGATGTCCCATTAAAAGAAAGGTCAGAACTTGATAAATGGTTGATTAGCGAAGTAAATTACCTTTCAAAGTCTATTGATGATGCTCTTGATAATATGACTGTACATATAGCTGTTCAAGCTTTTGAAAACTTTGTTATTGATAAATTCAGTAACTGGTATTTACGTCAATCTAGACGAAGATTTTGGAAAAATCAACTGGATCAAGATAAAAAATCAGCTTATATTACAACTTATGAAGTATTAAATATTCTTTCAAAGCTTTTAGCGCCATTTATACCATTCATAGCTGAACAAATGTACCAAAATCTTGTAAAAAGAATAGATTCAGATGCAGCTTTAAGCATACATCTCCTCTCATATCCAAAAATGGATAAAAATCAGATTGATTCACAGTTATCTACAGAAATGAATAAAGTACTTGCACTTGTAATCGCAGGAAGAAGTATAAGATCAGAAGCAAACATTAAACTTAGGCAACCACTTTCAGAGCTTATATTGATATCACCTTTAGGAGAGAAGGATTTGATATCAAGATATGAAGAAGTATTCAAAGAAGAGCTTAATGTTAAACATGTTACCTTGAAGAAAAGTTCTGATGAATTGGTTAACTATGTCATAAAACCAAATTTCAAGGTTTTGGCTCCGAAGGTAAGATCAGCTGTAAAGGATATCAGTAACAAACTTGAGAATCTATCACCTGAAAAAACAAGAGAATATGTTGAACTCTTAGCTAAGGGAGAAGATATAAAACTTGATGTACAAGAAGAAGAATTCAAACTCTCTCCAGACGATGTGGAATACAGAATAGATGTTCAAGAAGGATTTTCTGGAGCAGAATCAGAAGGATATCTGATTCTCTTCAATTCGACAATAACTGAAGATTTGAAGAAAGAAGGGTATATACGTGACATAATAAGAAGAGTTCAAACTATGAGAAAAGAGCTTGATTTAGAATACACACAGAACATAGAGCTTTCTATAGATGCAGATGTTTTTGGTTCTCAGGCAATTAGTGAATTTAAGGAATATATTAAAGAAGAAACCTTGGCTACAAAACTTTCTTTACAAAAACCAAAGAATGGATTGGTTAAAAATTGGGAATTTGATGATTTTAAGGTTATAATAGGTATTAATCCATTATAATCCAATCATTTTTCATTTTTCTTTTTCTACTCAAACAGAGTAATAAATAAAAACCAGATAATATAGATACTAATTGGCGATGATTTAACCGTCCCAGTCAGATCTATGAAGAACTCACGACGAAATGAGCCACCATTTTTCATTAATTTCTAAAATATAGAAGAAAGTCTAAAAGCTAAAATCTTATTTAGTATTCAATATTCGAGATAAATGTGAGAAGCTCAGATACTAGCCATTTTACTGTCTTATATCATCAACCAGGTCATCTTAGACCTGTAAATATAATAAGAGAGATTGGGGAATATGTTTTTACAGGAAGTCAAGACGGTAGAGTATGTATCTGGGATAACAAGATGCAAAGGGAGTTAGGTTGTATATATGCCCATAATGCACCAATTGTCGACATACAATGTACTACAGATGAAAAATATCTGATAACAGCTGCTCAAGAACTCATGCTTAAAATCTGGTTTATGAATAATTTTAATTTGGCGGATTCAGTAAAAGGCCATATTTCTACTATGATAGGAGCAAAAGGAGTAGAAAATCATATTATCAGTGCTAGTAAGGATTTGCAACTTAAAAAATGGGAAGTAATAGAAAATAAATTGAAACTAGTTACAAAGAAACGTGTCATCTCTATGGATAAAATTTTTGCAGATAAAAATAGACTATTAATTTCAGATACTGAAGGTGATAAAATCATTTTAAATTCTAATAATTTCAACCAAATTACATCTTTATTTGTAAATGATTCTAAGGTCTTGAGAGCCATTAGAAAAGCATCAAAATACGTAGAGGAATTTGCGAAAAAGGATCCTCATGCACTTCTATTTAATATTTCTAGAAAGAATGGATTTCCCGTATTAGCTTTCAAAACAACTCCAGAATATTATCTACTAGGGCACGAGTTTGGATTTGTATCAATCTGGAACAAAAAAACACTGAAGTTGTTTAAAGCTTTTTTTGTCCATGGCAAGCACATAACTGGTATAGAGAAACACGGAGATTATCTCTTCTCAACTTCTCTTGATTCTTCTATTGCTAAATTTGATATTCAAAAACAGAGACCTATTAAAGTTATTAATTTACCCAACAGGCCTTATTCGTTGTTAAAAACGACTAGTAATGACTTAATAGTAGGTTTAGAAAGCGGAGATATTTTACTTTATAATACTAATCTAGAGATTAAAGGAAAACACAGAGGTATAAAATTAATTACAAGTGCAGAAATTACACCTTCCAAACTCGTTTTAGCTTATAATTCTGGAGAAATTAACTTAATTAATAATTCAAATTTAGAACTTATTTTAAGTAAGAAATTACATGAAAAACCCATTCTTGGTGTATTTTATTTCGAGAACAATATAATTTCTGTTGGTGATGATGGCAAAATTCTGGTTTTGGATGAAAATCTTGAGATATTAAAAAGGATAGAGTTTTATGATAAAAAAACCACTGTTAGGAGGGTGAAACAATATATCACTTTGACACCAAATCATGTTTTCGATTTAAGAAAAGAAGAAGTCATCAAAGGGGAGATTTCTAGTGCAACTGATAAGGAATTAAAAGAGATTGAAGCTTTTAAAGTATCTTTAATTAAAGGTGATGCTTTGATTAAGATTCAACAAGAGATTTTGAACAATGAATATACAGCAGACACAAAGAATTACCACACTCAAGAAATTATAGATTCCCTACTAACACTATCTAAAGCTTCTGAAAAATCATATTATAAACAAACTTCTGATTTTACTGTGTTATCAAATGATATCATAAAACATTAAAAAAACTATTTTTCTGTTTTTGGTTGATATTTCTCAAAAACAACATCAGATGAATCTAACCATCCTGAACGTAAAATCGGATCAGTATAATCTTCAATATAGACAACACGTTTTATTCCTGCATTTATTATTGCCATTGTACAATTTCCACAAGGTCGTGTTGTCGAATAAAGAGTTGTTCCTTCTGAACTAATACCTGCAGTTGCAGCTTGTAATATTGCATTAAGCTCCGCATGTACTGCTGGACATATCTCATTTTTTTCGCCTGACTCTTCGTAAAGCTTCGTGCAAGTATCTTTTGTGCAATGGATGATTCCTCTTGGTACACCATTATACCCCGTCGAAATAATCTGATGTTTTTCATTTACTAAAACTGCTCCAACTTGCCTCCTGATGCAATTAGATCTAGTTTTCGCAATTTCAGCAATGTTCATGAAATATTCATCCCAAGATGGCCTAATTATTTTGTAAGGAATATCAGTATTTTGGTTAGTCATAATTAATCGTTTTCCTATTAAAATAGTTCAAATTAGAGTATAAAATTATTTTGTGTTAAGTATTTTTTTAGCTTTGTTTATAGTTCCGCTAACATTCAGAACTTGGAATAATATGGTATTTTCTTTAATTTTTGATATGAAAGCTAATACAGTAAGCAATTGAGGGAGAGAAGTATGAGAACAACGGACAATGCCAGTTTTTTCTGTTTTATTATAATCTTCAAAATAAAGTCCAGAACCAGCTGATCCATATAGACCAAATAGTGTCTGATATGTTTGCCATATTGAATTTCTCACATTAAATTCTTCTAGTTCTTCAAGTTCTGAGATAATTCGAAAAACTACATATCTATCTCTTTTATAAGTCACCATAACTCAACCCTCACGTATTCCTTTAACAATATAGGATTTATGTAGTTTTGCAGCATTGTTAAAAATAACTTCAAGTTGTTTTTCGAAAACACTGTTTTTCGTTTTATTGTAAGAACAGTCAAGTAAACTCCCCAAGAGTCGCATCTGAGAACCAGATCTTAATTCTAAAGGTGATTTAGCCTTCATGGTAAATATAAAAGGAGCTTTAGTTGAGTTTATTATTTTCATTAATTTCTTTCCTTTTCTGAAAACCTCACTTATAGCCTTATCATCTGGAGCATTGATTAATGACGAGAGAACAATTTCAAATCGTTTATTATTTTGCTTCACCACAGAACATAATGATTGATCAATATATTCAGAATTATCAAGAATTTCTACAGTAATATAGTCTAATCTTTCGTCTTGAGCAGCCCATTTCAAAGTATTTTTGTTCTTGGAATATAAAGAGATTATATCGTACTGATTTCTAATCGAACTCAATTGTTTCTTAATTTTATCTACAGAATCCTCGCAAATTGTTTTGCGAGTTGTTACAATAAATTTAAGCTCTTTATCTGAGTTAAGAAAATAAGAAATGTTCTTATTCAGTTTCTCTGAATCACCTTCTTGAAATTTGAATAAGTCATAAATCGAAATTGGTGATATAAAAGTGAACTTTTCGGAAACAGCAGATTCTAAAAGCAATTTTCGTTTCTTTATACTCACAGCATCTAAAACAATTACAGATATGTTTAGTTTATTAGCAATTTCAAGATAATTATCAATCTGATCTAAATCATTCAAAGAGATATAATTTTCACATGTAAGAAAATTATTACCTTTGGAAATCTGTTTGTGTGACATATTATATCTCCTTTAAGTATATTTTTTTTGAAAATCATCTTCAAAAATCTTCCTTATTTGGAGAAGCTTCTGTTGACAAAGAGACAAAAGTTAATAAAGTCGTCTTAAAAGTTTCAATAAAACATAGTAACGCTACTTTGTTTAAATAGATATTACAATTATTACCAATAAGATACAAGGAGAAACATAAGATGGGTCTATACGAAAGAATTTGGAAAGACGAAAAAAATAGAACTCTTTTACTAAGTACCATTATTCTGTTAGCATCCTTAATTCTAGCGCTAGTTTTTGCTAGTTGGGAATATGGGACCGCACCAAAGTGGTTACAAGGGTTATATATTGAACAAATTTCAGGTGAGGCAGTCAGTTATAATGTTGGTCTTACTATTTTAACTGGAGTTCTTGTATCGATATTCTACTTCTTCCTATTAATTGCTTTAGCTACATTAAGTGAAATTCGAGCAAACCTTCCTTCTTGGGGATCCTTTATTCTCCCTGTTATAGTCTCAATAAGCGCAACTTGGATAATAACATCCATCGGTTATAATGCTGCAGGAGTTTCTAACTATAATACTGCTATGCAATGGACAGTTTTTGGAATACTCATTGGTGTAATCTTTCTTTCAATCTTCTATATTTTCTTAACTGAACCAAAAGAGGACGAAGAAGAAAAGAAGATAGATAAGAAAAATAAGACTAAGCAAAAAGCATAATTTTAGGGTTTTATCCTTAAATTATATTTAGCTTGGACTCACTTCAGAAACGAGTTCTTCTAAGGATTTTGCACCTTCTTTTGAAATTTTCAAATTAATCTGATAAGAACTTTCAGATATGGTGTTTCCTCTAACAGATTTTTTTATACGTCTACCTTTTCTATTAACCTTATAACCTATTCCACCTTTTAGAAAATATTTTCTTCTTCCAGAGCCTTGTATACTAGCTCTGTGTGGGAAACCATCTCTGTCAGATCCTCCTGTAATAATAAATTCCCAAGAAGGTAGACCAATTAGATTACCATCTACTTTGCTGCCAATCTTTAACCCAATAATTGAGTTTGCTTGGTTATCTCTGATGATTTTTGTGTGACATTTACCTTTTTTGTCACCTATATTTAGTTTGAATTCAAGTTGTCCTGACTTTTGTGACATTTTTTACACTCCATTGTTATAAGGTTCTATAAATTCGATTATTATTCTATAGCCAATTGATTTATTTTTAACAGTTTTTATCATTAACTAAATGTGAGTACTAAAAATTATCTAAAAGTTTTTTAAAAAAAGACAGATTTCACTTTATTCAATTACCAAAATATGAGTAAGAATATTCAGCGAAGTTTAAATACTCAATAGCTAAAATATACTCTAACCAAGAAAGGTGCTGTTATGTCTCCGCAACCGATCAACGTTACTACAAGTTCTGAGCCCTCACTTCCAAGATGTCCCGACTGTAACTCTACAAAATTAACTTTTGATTCTACAAGAGGAGAAGTAAGTTGTGGTAGCTGTGGTCTTGTAGTTGAAGACTCATATATTGATCAAACGGCAGAATGGAGAGCATACTCAAAAGAACAGCATGTTAAACGAGCTAGAACTGGAACACCAAAAAATCTTCTAACTTATGATCATTATGGTACATTAATTGATTATTCAAATAAAGATATTTTTGGTAACTCTTTATCTCCAGAAAAAGCTAGTCAGATGTTTAGACTTCGAACCTTACAAAGAAGAGCGGTTCTACAGTATGGAACTGAAAGGAATCTTCTTCGAGCTTTAAACGAAATTAAAAGAATTAGTAGTCAGTTAAATCTTACAATCAAAGTCAGAGAGACTGCTGCTATAATTTACAGAAAAATCTTAAAGACAGGTTTAGTTCGAGGTAGGTCAACAGAAGCACTTGTATCTGCTGCATTATACCTGTCTTGTAGACTACACAAACAACCTGCTACGTTAGAAGATGTAGCAGATAAAACACGTCTCAGTAAAAAGAAACTAGCAAAAAATTTCAGATTGTTATTAAAGCATCTCGATTTAAAGATGCCTTTAGCAAGTCCTGAAAGTAGTATTGCAAAATTCGCATCACTATTGAATTTTCACACAAAAATATTAAATGATGCACAAATCATTCTTTCTCAAGCAAAAGCAGCAAAAATAACTGCAGGTAAAAATCCAAATTCTTTAGCTGCTGCAGCGCTTTACATTGCTGCTCTGCAAAACAAAACAAAGTGTCCTCAAAATGAGATAGCTAGAATTTGTCAAATTACTGAAGTAACCTTAAGAAATAGATACAAAGAGTTCATACGTGTTTTGAACTTAAAAGTTAGTCTGAACTAAATTACTTCGAGACTTTTTCAATTGTAATTCCTTTTACTTCTGCAATAGATTCTAGAATTTCTTTGATTTCATCTATATCTTTCGTTAGATCCTTTTCTTGCAGAAATCCTTCCCAGAAACACCTATTTTCTACTAAACAAAGACCTGTACTATAAATGACTTTAGTGGAAAATTCTGAAACTTTTGTCATTATTTTAGCAACAATCTCTGGTGTCAAGGGGTAAATTTGTATGCTCAATTGGTAAACATCTGAAACCACAGGAAAGAAATAAATTGCCCGAGCATTCATTGAATAAATACTAAGTATATTGCTGGATTTAGTTATTTCTGAAAGTGCAGTTTTCACTTGGTCCTCAACAACAATATTTTCAGTCGAATTGTAAATAGATGAATAGGTTAGTTCTTCCATTTTTTTCACCGGATTGAATTCTAAATGAATTAACCATCTTGTATATTTATTAGAATAATTGTACTAAATGCATTTAAATTCTTGCATTATCTAGATGAAAAATTATCCTTTAACCGAAAGAAACTAATAAACATCGGTTTTATTATGACCAATGGAGACTTATTTTATAACCCACAATCCACATAAATTTGAAGAAGCTTCAGATTTAGCTAAAAGTTACAATTTAGCTGTCCATTGGAAGAATATAGAATATGAAGAAATTCAAGAAAACACTCTTGAGACAATTGCACAAAAGAGCTGTGAAACGTTACTAGAGAGAAATGTAGAATTATCTGATATGAACTTTTTCCTTGAAGATGCAGGATTGTTTATCAATACACTAAATAGCTTTCCGGGACCTTATTCTTCTTATGTTTTCAAAACAATAGGAAATGATGGCATTTTAAAACTCATGGAGGATATAGATGACAGAAAAGCACTTTTTAAATCAATTATCGCATTTTACTCCAATAATGAAATAAAATTGTATAGTGGAATAACAAAAGGAGAGATAATTTTTTCTAAAAAAGGCAAAGGAGGATTTGGTTTTGATCCTATTTTTAAACCAGAAGACTGTAACCAGACCTTCGCAGAAATGACGCTAACAACCAAGAATTTATATTCTCATCGTCAAAAGTCACTCCGTGAATTATTCACCTCGTTAACCGCCTTCGCTTAAAATGTAAAACTGGTGAAATAAATGGCAAGAATCCATGCAAGAAGAAGAGGTCAAGCAAGTTCAACTAGACCATATAGAAATCAACCTCCAGAATGGATGATTCATGATAAGGAATTCATAATAAAGAAAATAGAAGAATTACGACGACAAGGTCAATCAACTGCGATGATTGGAGTTTTCTTAAGAGATCAGTATGGTATTCCGAATGTTAAAGAAATTTTAGGAGTTAAAATTTCAGCAATAGTTGAAGAACTAGATCTAAAATCAAAATATCCAGAAGACTTAGTTAATCTGGTTAGAAAAGCAACTAATCTTAGAAGACATTTAGAGGATAATAAAAAAGATCTTCACAGTAAACGAGGTTTACAACTAATAGAATCTAAAATTAGACGTTTAGTTAAATATTACAAAAAGAAAGGTATCTTTCCAACTAATTGGAAATATGATCCAAAAACAGCTGGTCTTCTTTTATAAGATACGATATTCTTTTATTTTTTCATTTCCTTCTTATTTTATAGAATAGTGATTAGCTAATGTCAAAAGAAGAATTTCCTTTCGATAATTACTCAAAACTAAAAGAAAAGTCTGTCGAAGTATCAGATTTGTTAGCAAGAAGTGAGAAAACTATAGCAATAATAGCAAAAGCACATCCCGATAACATAAGTGCAACTGGTATTATACTCTCTTGTCTTAGAAAATTGGAGAAGGGAAGCCATGCCATTATCTTGGATTATTTAGAAGACATTGAAAAAAGAATAAAAAACGCTGATTATTCGATTTTTATATTCATAGGATTCGAGATTAAAGAATTACCTGAAAAAATATTAAAAGATGAAAATAACCAAATTATTATAATTGAACATAAATTCAAGATAGATAAAAGAGTCAAAATTCCTTGGGAAAGATTTCACATCTTATCTCTAGATTCTTATGAATTAGCAACTAATTTATTATCAAATTCTGGTCTAGCATATTTGATAGCTAGCGGTTTCAATAATGATTATTACGAATATGCAGGATTAGCAATTTTAGGAGGATTATCGAAGAAGCAAATTGATCAAAAAAGTCAAAAACTAATCGGAATAAATTTGCTTATTTTAGAAGAAGGAAAGGAAAATAAAGTTCTGAGAGAAACAACTGGAACAAGAATTCCCGGTAGAGAAAGTCAGCCCATTCACTTAGCTTTAAAATTTTCAAATAATCCTTTTTTTCCAGGTTTAACTGGCAATGAACCTGCTTGTACATCGTTTATTTCTAAATTAGGAATCTCTATGAAGGATCAAGACGGGAATTTTAGAACAATTTCTTCTTTAACCTCTGAGGAAACAAAGAAATTAAATGATGGTTTAATTACCCTATTAATGGGGGAAAAAGGGCAACCGTTAACCGAGATTTCCAAATTAATTGGTCCCATATATATTCAAGAATTAGAAACTAAGAAAAATCAACTGCGTAACATAGAAGAATATCTTTGGATACTTGATGGGGCTACACAGTTGAAAAAATATGGATTAGCTCTAGCTGTAGTCCTTGGAGATCGTGAGAACATATATGATAAGCTTATGAGAGAATTGAGCAATTATCACGGGAAAGCAACAACCATAATTGAAGAAATAATTCAAAATCCAGATATTGCGGAAGAACGACCTTATTTCCGATTGATAAAAAACCAAGATTTCTTCGAATTTGAATCTGCACCTCTTGTTATCAAAGCACTTGTAGATAGTAACATTATTCCAATTGACAAACCACTGATTTTACACATAAAAGAGAATTCTGAAAATTATTTGTTTATTCATGACTCACCAATTAACATGAAAACAGGTTATCTAGCTTTTCAAATCTTTCAAGAATTGCGAAAAGAGGAAGATTTTCAGGATTTATCAGTAAAAGGTGATATTGACTTCTTTTACACCTATATTAAAGAAGACAAACTTGAATTGTTCTTAGAAGAATTGGAAAAAAAATTTACTTATCATTACAAAGGTAAAGGTTCAGATAAAAAATAGGTAAGAGCTGTGGTAAATGGTATTTAACAAAACAACGATAACCCTTTCTATAGAATGTTCGAACGAAAATTTTGCTAATATAATCTTAAAGTCACTAGAACCTGAAAATAAGCAAATTGATGAAAATAGTGAAATTCAAATGTTTTTGGATAAAGAGAATCTTTTCATAAAATTCTCATCCTTTTCTTCAATTTCCACCGTAAGAAATACTATTGATGATATCCTAAGTACCATAAATACAAGTGAGAGAATCTATAAGACACTAAAAAAAGACATCGAAAAACATTGATACTTTTTTACTCTTGTTCGAGATTCTAACTAAACATAATATTTAAAACTCAATTAAAGAAGAAGGAAAACAACATAATTGAGGTTAAGCCTTTGTCATCTCGAAGACCAACTAGAAAATCAAAAGCAAAAGCTAAAATTGTAGACAAATGGAAAGAGAAATCTTGGTACGAAGTAAACGCAGCAAATTATATTGTTGAGAAATCTTTAGGTGAAACTCCCGCAAATGAGCCAGAAAAACTAATTGGTAGAGTTATTGAGATGGCTAGACTTGGAGTTGCAGAGGATATTTTCTATGATATTAATTTGAAGATAAGATTTCGAATTACAAGAGTAGAAGGTAATGTTTGTAAAACCGAATTTGATGGACACGAAATCGCAAAAGAACAGATTCGTTCTCAAATACGTAGAAACCGTTCGAAAATTGAAGCAATTCAAAATGTTATTACTAAAGATCGTGCAAGATTAAGAATTTCATCCATTGTTATTACACCGATGAGATGTGGTACTAGCACTCAAAAAATTGTTAGAAAAGCGATTATTGACTATCTTAGTTCTAAAGCAAAAGGATTAACATTTGATGAATTCTCTAAGAGTTTAGTAAATGGTGAAATTTCTTCTGAGTTAAAAACTGAGGTATCAAAAATATTTCCATCAGTATTAGTAGATATTAGAAAAAGCAAGGTTATAGTATTACCAGAATCAAAAGGAGTAGCAGTTTCAACTTAATATTAAGATTATATTCATTTTTTATATTTATTAACTGCTATTTTCACTTTGCCGCTGATACTATTTTTACCACATCGTTATTTTGAAGTTCATAATCTGCGCCTATTCGTCTTCCTGAAGGAGCTAAGCTAGCATGAATGAAATTTTTAGCAAAATCAGTGTGAACTTTAGCTGCTAACTCAATGGCTGTTGTTCCTTTAGGAACTAAGAATGCATCAGGTAGAACATTACCTGATTTATCTGAAAGTTTAGAAATGTCTTCAACAGGATAAACAACTATCATATTAAGTAATTCAAATACAACCTTAGTAAGAACATTCTGAACTCCTGTAGATCCATACTTATCTAGCAAATCGGTTTTTATCCTTTTAAGAAGCTGTTTCTTGCTTTCACTTAATTTCTTTTCATCAAGAATAGTAAAATCAGAATCACCTTGTGTGTATCGTATTGTTTCATTTTCATTTTCAGTTCTAAGAAAAACTTCAGCTAGAGCTGAAACAGGGAATACTTCTGTATCTAATTCTTGCTGTAATTTTTTGTAATTTTCTGCAGAGTAGGGTTGGTCAATCTTATTTGCAACTATTATAATGGGTTTTGATTTTTTTCTAATTGTTGATATGAGAATATCTAATTTTTCATCCCATGTGTTTACATCATCATCAGTTATTCCTAGTTCTCGAATTGAAGCATCAATTTGATGTTTCTTAATTGCAAGTCCTGTTAATTTCTCATAAAGTAGAACAGAAAAACGCAATTTCTCAGCAGCAGCCTTCTTTTTCATTACTTCATAATCCCTCATTATAATGGATTTTATCCAAGCATCTATTTCTTGTTCAAGAAAGCTTACATCTTTTAGAGGATCCCAACTTCCTTTATCAATTTGATTACCTTCAGCATCAAGAGAGCCACTAGCGTCTATAACATGTATTAGAACATCAGCTTGTATTAAATCGTCCAGAAACTTGTTTCCTAGTCCTCTTCCCTCTGATGCTCCTGGGACTAAACCAGCAACGTCTAAAATTTGTATTGGAAGATATCTTGTACCATCTTTACAAATTGAATTCTTTGGATTGTCTTGAACATTTAATTTTTTGCAGACACAAGGACTCTGCGCATAAGCAGTTCCTCTGTTTGGATTTACTGTAGTAAAAGGGTAGTCTCCAACTTTAGCATTTACCATTGTAAGTGCATTAAGAAAAGTGCTTTTACCACAACTTGGTTTGCCAACAATTCCTATTAACATCACTAGTTAGGAATCTTCTAAAAATAAAGACTTTTTGTATATACTATATTTAGAAAAAATCGGCAAGATAATACATGAACTCAATCTTTTTTAGTGTACCAAAGTTTCTTCACATATGTCCAAAAGAAGAGACTCTTTAGACAATGAAAATGAGGAAGCAGATTTTCAGGATTATTATCCAGCACTTTACAAAGAAATAGTTGAAGGTGAAGAAAGGATAATGGAAGAAGAAGTAAGAACCACAGCTGGGTCAAAAAAAATTAGAAAATTCAGAGGATATATGCCGGGTGTCATTGATTTTATTTGCAGATGTACAAGAGAAGAAGAAGCACTGGAAATCATAGACTTCATGTTAAATAAAGGGGAAATCTCAGAAAATCAAGCTAAAAAATTACGAAAACAATTAAAAGAAAAAGGATTGGACTTTTTTGGAGAACACAGAGCCCCAGGTTATTATGAGAGAGCATGATGAAACTTAATTTTCACTAACTTATCATAATCTATTATTCAATTTTTAAAAATTAAAAAAAAGAAAGAATATTATTCTTCCTTATTATAAACTATTTCTCCATTTATGAAAGTCATTTTATTTTCAGCATAGAAGTTTTCTAGTGGATGGTTTGACCAGATAACCAAATCAGCATCTTTACCTTTTTCTAGACTCCCCAATCGATCACCAACGCCAATCATTTCTGCAGAGTTGATAGTAACAGCTTTAAGAGCTTCATTAATGGGAAGACCACATTTAACAGCCATACATGGTAAAACTTGAAAATATTTCAATCTAGTAAAAGAATCACTTTGTATGGAGATCTTGACACCAGCTTTCCAAAGAATTCCTGGTGTTTTAAAAGATATATTACGAAGCTCAACTTTTTCAAAACCGACGAGGGAGGGACCAACAGAAACTGGAACGCCTTTCTTAGCAATATAATCAGCAATTTTATGACCTTCTGTAGCATGAATTAATACAAGGTCAAGATCAAATTCTTCAGATAAACGAATTGCTGTAACTACATCGTAGGAGGTATGACAGTGGAAGTTCAATGGGATCTCTTTATTGAGTACTTTAAGCAATGCTTCTTTTCCTAAATCTCGCTCTGGTTCAACAGGAATTTTATCTAATTCTCCATCATTTTCAGCTTTTTCCTTCTTCTTTTCATAGTCTTTCCATTTTTTAGCATAATTTTGAGCATCAATAAACGCTTTCCTAAATATTGCAGCAGTGCCCATTCGTGTTGAGGGTTGTTTTTTGTCTGTTCCATATACTCGCTTTGGATTTTCTCCTAATGCAGCTTTCATTGAAGAGGGATTCTTAACAATCATTTCATCAAGAATTTTACTTTTGTTAAAGGTTTTAATTATTATATCAGTTCCTCCGATTACATTTCCGCTACCAGGACCTGTTTGAATTGCAGTTACTCCACCAATCCTAGCTTCTTCAAGACCAGGGTCTTCAGGATTAACAGCATCTATTGCCCTTACATATGCAGTAGTGGGATCAGTCATTTCATTTCCGTCAAATCCTGCCCAACCTATACTTCCGTCAAAAAGACCTTGATGGGTATGAGAGTCAATGAATCCAGGCAATACACACATTCCTGTAGCATCAATTACTTCATAGCCTTCAGGAACAGGAACGTCTCCTTCAATAATACTGTCAATTTTTCCATTCTTAATGAGTATAGTACCTTTTTCAATCACTGTTTCATTTTTATCTACAGTGTAAATTTTTCCATTTTTAATTGCGTAATTCATACTAATTACTTCTTTCAAGAGATTTTTTAAATGGATTCCTTGATAGATGAAAAGTTATATATAACAACCTCAGATAGAGGAGGGTTTAAAAATTAAAGTATCTGTTTATCTTCAGTGAAAGCTTATGACATCAGGTTTAGTAGATCGATTAAAAGAATTTGGCAAAGAAATGAAAGATTGGGATAAGAAAAAAACAAGTGTTCTTGGAGTCACAATTGTAAAACTACCCAGTAAGGGTGAGGAACCCAGCTTCGGATTGGAAATTATTCCAATTAATGAGGAAGGAATTCCCTTAAAACGAAAAGGTAAAGGTCTTTTTATTACTTCACTTGAACAATGGGAAGCATTTAAAGACATTTTTAACAACGATAAAGCCCATGATTTAATTAATAGCATTGATAAAATCAGACAGGCAAAAATTACAGTAGTTGAAGAAACAACAGATGAAGAAGTCTTTGAAGTATAATTATTTTCAAGGTGTTAATAACAAATGAAGGTGATAATACTAGCTGCAGGAGAAGGAACTAGATTACAACCTTTAACAAGTAACACTCCCAAACCACTATTGAAGGTTTTAGGAATTCCTATTCTAAAAAGATTAATAGATAGTTTTCTTAAGAATGATGTAAAATCATTTGTTATTATAACTAATTATCTTGAAGGTAAAATAAAAACATACTTAACAGAACAATTTCCTACTATAGATATTTGTTATGTACATCAAAAGGAATTAAAAGGTACAGGAAACGCGTTCCTTTTAGCTGAATCTTTCATTAAGGAGGAATTTTTCATAGGTGTATATGGTGATTGCCTTTATTCAGAGTCACTAATAAAACAGACTGTTGATGCAGCAAAGAATGGTATTCTTTCAGTCGGTGGAAAAATCACTGAAGACACAAAAAATTTTGGAATTATCATTGAAAAAAGCGAAAATATCCCAAAAGAGATCAGGGAAAAACCTCAGAAAGAAGAAATCCCCAAAGGTTATGCTAACACAGGTATCTATTCACTAAGTAAGGAAATCTTCAAAATTCTCCATAATCAAGAAGACAATAAAATGATATCATCTAGAGGAGAATATGAAATTCCTGACGCAGTAAATGTTCTTTTAAAAGATGGTAAATATCAGAAAAAACTCTTAAAATTAAGAAAAAAAGACTACTGGTTTGACCTCGGACGTCCTTGGTCGCTTCTTGAGGCAACTGAAGAATTACTCTCACAAATTGAACAGAAAATAGATGGCACCATAGAAGAAGGAGTACACATTAAAGGAAAAGTTGTTTTAAGGAAGGGGGCTATATTAAGAAGTGGTACGTATGTTGAAGGACCTGTGTTTTTTGATGAAGGAGCAGATATTGGTCCTAATTGTTATATTCGGAAGTTTTCCTACTTCGGAAAGAATTCCAGAATAGGTAACGGTTGTGAGGTTAAGAATTCAGTTATAGGTGACAATACTCATGCAGCTCACCTTTCTTATATTGGTGATTCTATTTTGGATGAAAATTGTAACCTTGGTGCAGGAACCATTACAGCAAATCTTAGATTAGATAAAGGTAATATCTCTGTTATAATTAATGGAAAAAAAGAAGATAGTAAAAGACGAAAACTAGGTGCTATTATTGGAGAGGGTGTTGAAACAGGTATTGGAGTCTTAATAATGCCTGGAATTAAGATAGGGAAAGGTTCGTGGATAGGTGCAGGAACAATAGTAAATGAAAATATACCAGAAAATTCAATTTTCTTTGGAACTCAGAATTATACTCTGAAAAGGAAAAGAAATGATGCAAATTAAAGAGCAAAATTCTATAAGAAAGGCTTGGACTTCAGGTAAAGTAAAGATTGGGTTATTGTATCCCAACACTTATCGAGTAGCTATGACAAGTTTAGGAGTACAATTGCTCTATTTTCTTTTTAATGCTTGGGAAGATATTATTTGTGAACGAATTTTCAAACCTTTAAATCAAAATATTGAACCTTATTCATTGGAGAATCAGAAAAAACCTTCTGATTTCGATATAATAGCAATCTCATGCCAATTTGAACACGACTATATTCAAGCTACAGAATTATTGATTAGAAGTGGAATTGATCCTGATGTCAGGAAAAGAAAAAAAGAAGATCCACTTATCATCTGTGGAGGACCTTCAATAACAGCAAATCCGTTTCCAGTTTTATTTTTAGCTGATGCGTTGTTTCTCGGAGACATTGAACCAATATCAGAAAAAATGATTGATGCGTTTCTACAGCGTACAAAAAGCGAAAGAATTGAAGCATTGTCTTCTATTTCTGGAGTAATAGCCTTTGGTGATCATTATAATGAAAAAGGTGAATGGATAGGAGAACATAAACAAAGTGTCAAGTTAGAGGATTTGTCTAGTGGATTTTACCCAATTAAACAAATAATACCGGAAGGAGTTAAAGGCACGAAAAACGAACCAATTTTTGGTAAAGCTTTCTATTTAGAAACAGATAGGGGATGTTCAGAAAGGTGCATGTTTTGCTTTGTTGGACATTGCCGATTCCCTAGAGCTGCAAGAAGTTTGGATTCCTTAATTGAAATAGTTGATAAGGCAAGTGAAGTAAATGAATTTGATAAAATAGTACTATATGGTAGCGCAATTGCCCAATCTGATAGTTTAGAAGATTTAGTTGAGTACATTATATCCAAAAATTACGAAATCTCTTGTTCTTCCATAAGATCAGATTATCTAACAGAAGGTGTATTAAAAGCATTAAAAAAAGGAAAACAAAGAACCCTAGCTTTAGCTCCTGAAACAGGTTATGAGGCATTGCGTAAAGCATTAAATAAACATATGACTGATGAATCAATATTTTCATCTCTACGACTAGCATGGGAAATAGGTTTCAGACAACTGAAGCTTTACATGATTTATGGTTTTCCTCAAGAACCACCACAAACAAAAGAATTAACAGAGAATTTCATTTCAGAGATTAGAAAAAAGTATTTTCCTACAGGAAGAATCAGTATTTCTATGAACCAGTTCATTACAAAAGCACAAACACCACTTCAATTTGCTCCTATGATAACTGTAAAAGAGTCGAAGGATGTTCAAAAATGGTATAAAAAACACTTATACCAAATAAAGAATGTCCAATTATCTTTATATAGTTCTGAATGGTCAATAATACAAAGAATACTATCACTTAGAGGACAAGATTATTTCTCTATTATTCGAACAATAGCTGAAACAGGAAACACAATAGGGAACTGGAAGAAAATACTGAAAATATATGATAGTGATCTTGACCAAGAAGCTCTTTGGACATATTCTACATCAGATTCATTACCATGGGACAAAATCACATTAGAACCACAAAAAAAAGCGCTTATTTCAGCTTTTAAAAGATACAATCAGTTTGTAAATTCTGAGAAGAGTATCAAGCATAGTTAAATGTAAGATGTGTTATTTTTGAAATTTCCAACATCAATAGAAGGAGCAAAGGAATATCAAAGAGAGATTGTAAAGCATATTATACTTTCTGATTCTTTTTCCAATACAAATATTATTGGAGCTTTTGATATAGCTTATAAAGGTGAGGAAGCTTTTGCTGCATGTGTCATTTATGATAGCTCCTTACAAACAATCATCGAACAGAAGACCATTAAAGCTAGAATCGAGTTTCCATATATTCCAGGTTACTTATTCTTAAGAGAAGTACCTCATTTTTTGAAACTATTAGAGAAAATAGAGAAAATACCTGAGATTGCTATAGTTGATGGCCAAGGGATAGCACACCCAAGAAGTGCAGGTTCTGCAACAATTTTTGGATTAATTACAGGCATCCCTACAATAGGTGTAGCAAAAAAACCTATGAGATACTTTACATATAGGAAGATTAAAAATAAAAATCTTGAGGAAATATATCTACACGAAAAAAAAGTAGGTTTCAGACATAGTTTTGTGAAAAAATGGAATCCAATCTATATATCTCCAGGACATAAAATTTCTCCAGAAACTGCATATAAAATTGTTAAGAATTTACTCACGGAAAAATACAAATTACCTATACCACAATACTTAGCTCATAATTTAGCTGCTGAATATAAAAGGAAATTTTCTTAGTTTTATAATTTCAGTTTCGTATTTTACATATCAGAATTAGTTTAGATTTAAGTTAATTTCGGCAAAAATCTAAACATCAAATTTTTATCTTCTTTTTTCGTTTTTGTAACTCAAATTTTTGTAAGTGATTTTGTCTATAAAAAACAAGAGAATATCCTTTGAAAATAAAGAACTGTAATGATTTTTAGATTAAAAAATTTTAATTATAATTAAAAAACACAAAAAAAATGAAAATAAATCAAAAAAACAAAGAAATAATATAACTTTATAAATTGAGCCAAAACCCTGAATTGAGCACTTAGAAAAGTTTACTGCAAAAAAATAAACTCTATACGATAGAAACTGCTTTTTTTGTATATTTGTCTTGTGAACTCATTTTTTGTTAAAAAAGGATTGAAACTCGACATTTCACATATCTCGAGCGTTACCAATTTTGAATAAGTTTAAAAAGACTTTTTGTCGATTGATGTTTAACCAAAATAGGAAATGATTTGTGTGGCAGTAACTCTAGAAGAACCCATTATTAATCAGAATCTAATAACTGGATTACCTCCCAGTGCAGTTACAATTTATAAAATAGTTATTGGAAAAGGACCCATAACTAGTAGTGAAATAGTTGATTTATGTAGTTTAGCACCTAGAACAGTTCGACATGGTTTGAAACTTTTAGTACGTGCAGGTTTGATACAAAAATTACCTCATCTACTTGATATGAGATCATGCAAGTTTTATGTTGATTAACACATATAAAACAGATATTTTAGTAAAAAATAAAAAAGGAAGTATGGCTATACTTCTACATCGCTTGAATGGAATAAAACATCTCTATTTATTGCTGATTTGAAAAGTTCAAGTAATAAGTCATTTGTTGTTCTTATTGCTATTGGAACTGAATCAGGTGTTAGGAATGCGAAAATAGCTTCATGATTTCCATCTAGTATTCCACAGAATACATCCTTTTTGTCATAATGTTTAAGCTTTAAACCTGTAAACCGTTGAACTAAAGGTCTTAACAGAGGCTGATGTCTTTTGTCAAAATAAGATACTAATGTGATTCTTTGTGCTTTTGTATATTGCATCATTTCTTTTAGAAGATCTTCATCCACATCAGGTGTTACAAGAAGAAGTTCATATTTTGACCTCATAGCGACATCTGTTATACTTGCTTTAATAGCCTCTTCGCCAACAATAATTGAAGTATTGTGTTGTCCTTCTAAAGAATAAGAAGAAGCTGCAGAATCTACTTGACGAAGCTCATCTTCTCTTGTATTAATTACTTGATAAAAAGTCATAGATTTTTCCATTAACGAATCTAATTGTGATACTAATATGTCATCCACATCTTTAATCACAGAAGCAACTTGTGAAACAAGAGTATTAATTTGGATTTCTTCACCTTCAGTAACTTGCTTAATGATCTGATCCTTTTGTTCATCTTTATAATCTTTCAGATGCTGTTTTGTTGAAGTTAGTTGCGTTGCTAATTCATTTTGCTTCTCAGAAGTTCTTTGTTTAAATTGATCTAAAGAGGTCTGAATTTTTTCTTTGACTTCTAATGCTATTTTCTCTGCATCTTGTTTAGATTTTTCAAGTTCTTTTATTGTATCATTCTGAATCTTATCTATAATCTGTGTTTTCTCTATATCATGAGCTTTAAAATCTTGAATAGTTTGTTCTATTGTTGAAGAAAGTCTCTCTTTTGTGGTTTCTTTAAGTTGTTCTGTTACTTCTAAACAAGAATCAAAAGAAGAAGCAGCATATTTTTCAACTTGGGTTTGTATTAGATTAATCAAATCAGTTGGTAAAAGATCAATCTTCTCAATAGCTGAACCTGTAAGCTCATTTTTCTTTGTTCTTATAGTTGTTTCACCTGCAATTTGGAAACGATCTAATTTAGTTCTTATCGTATCTCTTACATCATTGAGAGAGAGAACATATTGGTCAATTAGTTGTAAACCATTTTCATTTAAATCATTAGCTAAGTTCCTTATAGTATCTCTTGCATCAGATAATGGAGATTCAATTTGCTTTCTAGCTTTTCCTAGCTTTAAAACTGCTGATGTGTCGATAGAATTTAATGCTTCTGCTATTTTAGAAGACAGAAAATTTGTCTGTCTATCAATTTGCTCTACGCTTCGTCGAAGTTCTTGAGTCTTTTTAATTTGATCAGAAAAAAGAATATTGACTTCATTTGAAAGGTCCTCAATAACATTTTTCGATTCAGAAGTCCAAGAGTTATACGCTTCTTGCCAGATTTTTTGGTAATTATCAATGAATGTTTCTTGTGTTTGGGTTACTTGAGCTACTAAATCTTTGAGAACATTATCTAGCTCGGGAGCTAATTTTTCTAAAAACTCGCTATGGTTTTCAGTATGAGCATCTAGACCATTACAGATAATTTGCAAAAGATTTTCATGAGCTGTAGTTGTTTTTTCTTCAGTTGCTTTAGCAAGCATATCACTATTTTGTTTAGCTGAATGATGAAATTGCTTCACAAAAGCGTTCAGCTCTTGAACAAAAGTTTCCAATTTTGCAGAAAACACAAAAGGTTGGTCCATAACTCTTGACAAATAACCTTGAATTTCAGCACTGCTTTCTGCTACAAATTCAGAAGCTGTAGATTCAGCTTGTTCGCTATAATCAACATAACTTTGGTACAAAGTATCAACAACTTGTTTTATTAGTCCACTAACAACGTGAATATCAAAAACAGTTCCTTCGCCTGTTAATTCTAAAGTTCCACCGAATTTTGCTTTTTTCTGTTGGTATTCTTCTTTAGAGGCTTTTAATGCTGTAATAACACCATCTAAAGAATAGAGTGCATCCTTCTCAATTATTATATATTCTTTGAGAAAAGGTAGCATTCCAAAATATTGAGGTGTTTTACCACCAATTTTTTTCAGAAAACCTAACTCTTCCAAATTCTTGACAGATTGGATTAGAGTTAAAGGATCTATGCCAGTTACAACTAGTAATTCTCCAATTGTAACTTTTCCAAGACCAAGTGTTGCAGAATAAACCTTGATATCAGTTTCACTAAAACCAACACGAGTTAATAAAGGTGGGAGAATATCAATTTTTGACATTTAAATCATCCTTTCTCTTTCTTGATTTAACTAGGTAGCAGTTTACTACATAAATATTGTTACAATAAAGAAGTAAGAAGGTCTACTTAAAAAGAATATACAAAAGGCAAAGAAAAATTTTTTATTTTCTAATTATCTTCAAGACCAACTCTTGGACAGTAATCTAACAAAAAACATTCCTGACAATTGGGATTTTGAGCTTTACAAATAGTTCGTCCATGAGAAATCAGAAGATGGTTGATTCGACCCCACTTCTCTTGCGGGATTATCTCCATAAGATCAGTTTCAATCTTAGTAGGATCAGTATGATTTGTGAAACCTAATCTACGAGAAATGCGTTTTACATGAGTATCAACTGCAATACCTTCATGGACTTTGAACCAATCATTAAGGACTACGTTAGCAGTTTTACGTCCAACGCCAGGTAACTTTATCAAATCCTCAATAGATGAAGGTACTTGAGAGTTATAATCACTGAGAAGAATTTTTGACACTTCTTTTATGGATTTTGCTTTGCCTCGAAACAACCCAACCTTAGAAATAGCTACCTCAATTTCCTTGAGGGTTGCATTTGCGAAATCTTGTGGTTCTGGATACTTTTGAAATAGCTTTCTTGTGATAGAATTTACTTGTTTGTCAGTACTTTGAGCACTTAGGATTGTAGCAACCAACATTTGAAATGCTGAGGAATAGTTGGTTAACCCACCTTTAAATTCTGGGTAGGTCTTTTCTAAAAGGCTCAGAATAATCCGCGTTTTCTCCTCGTTTAACTTATTCATCACGAGATATAATAATATCCTAATTTTATATCTTTTGAAGTGTAAAGTATAGATAATTTTTGTTTTATGTTAATCTTTAAGAAGCAAGAAACATTTCAACTTTCAGAGTTTGGTGATTTTAAATGAATAATTTAACTGAGAAAATAACTAGAGAACAATGGAAGAAAATTGGATACATCATACTGAAAAGTCTAATTTTTACAGGATTATTTTCGATTCTTCATTTTCTTTATACTTTGAGTCCAAATCCATTTTTTCAAGCAATTTCTGGAAAAGATGAGTCAGTTTTCCAACATTGGAAAATGGGATTTTTTGCTTATCTCATACTAATTGGATTTGATTATCTCATTATTCGGAAGAAGGTGGAAAACAGGAATTCATTCGTATTCTCGAGATTCACAACTACACTGTTAATTCCATGGATTATTTTTGTAATATGGTATTTAGCACCAGCGTTTATAGGAGCACCACTATCATTTGGATGGGAACTAACATGGGCGTTAATAGTAGTTTTTATAACAGGTATCTTAGGGTCTATATTAGATAAAAATCTAGAAAAAGTTGAGTTTAACTTATCAGCAAAAATAATCATTATTGGCTTAGTAATAATATCTACATTCATATTCATATGGTTCTCATTTGTAAATCCTTGGATAGATGTATTTATGGAACCATAAAAAGTTCATTAAGAAATTTTAATTTTTTTATTTTTTTTTTTTGAAAAATAGTTATTAGCACGTGTAATAGTCTGAAATTTAGTTTGAAAAAATAAAAATGCAGCCAAGCGAGAAATATCAAATAATTTAAATAGTCTCCGAGAGAATAAATAAATTGTATAAAGGGGAACTTATAATGGGCGCAGGACAACGTAAAATCTTTAAAATCACCCTTCTTGGTGATGGCGCAGTTGGAAAGACAAGCCTCCGTAAGACCTATCTAGGTGAGGGTTTCAAAGATGGATATTCTATGACTATAGGCGCTGATTTTGCGGTGAAACGCCTACGAATTGATGACCAAGATTTTGTTGCACAAATTTGGGATCTTGCAGGTCAGCAAAGATTTTCCGCTGTCAGGGAAGTTTATTATCGAGGTACATCGGGATGTCTGTTGGTCTTTGATATATCTAGACGTTCAAGTTTCGAAAATATTCCATCATGGATTGCAGAACTACTAAAGAATAATAGTAATAGGGTTGTACCAATAGTTTTGATTGGTAATAAATCAGATCTTCGAGCATCAGCTAAAGATCCTATAATGAGAGAGCAATCTGAGGAATATGCTAGATCATTATCTCAATGGTCAGGATTTACTGTTCCATATATAGAAACTTCAGCTAAAACCGGAGAAAATGTTGATGAAGCTTTCAAAACACTTCTGAAAAACATCGTTCTTTTCTACGAGAAGTTATATGCACAACAGTAAAATTTCTTTTTTATTTCGAAAATTCACTCTTCTATTTTTATGTTCATAGTTTCTTCATTAAATTCGGGATGTAGAGAGACTGTACCATCCTCTTTTACCTGTAGTATTTTCATCTGTTCCAATTCAGAGATATAACGTCTAGTTTGTGATAATGAAACACCTAAAACAAAAGAAAGTTGTATTGGTGCTATAACTCCCATTCTTCTCAATAATGATATAATGTTGAATCTTGGATCAGTGGTCACTATTCTTTGTAAAATGTTTCTTTGAGCGTTCCATTTAACTTTATCTCGTTCCAGTTCTTGTATCTTCTCTTCTACTATTTTCTTTTCTGCTTCAATAGCTACTATTTGATCTGATAATTCATAAATTAATGACTCACGTTCTTCAAGAAGCAGTTGAAGCATTTCTTTTTCTTTCTGAAAATTTGAAGAAGAGAGAGTCTTTTCACTCCCTGCAACAGATTCTGAATCTTCTATTTTTTGTATCGCTCTATTTGTTGTTTGATAGGAGGATACTGAAAACATACTTGAAAGAAAATTGAACAATCTGAAAAATTCTGCTTTCATTTCTGAGATAATAGCTTCAGAAGAATTTTCTAATAACTCATTAACATATTCAATTGCTGGAGATAGTTCTAATTGATGATATTGTTTTGATTTAGGAGTTTTTTCAACCTTAGTACGTTTTTTGGGAGTTTTGATGTTTTCTTTTAGCTCACTGACTTCTTCAGATAGCTTTGAAATTTCTGATGCTATATCAATTAATTCGGGTTCTTCTTCCTGAGTTTTTTTATCATAATCTTCCATTTAAATCATCTATATCTTCGCTGTAGATTCTATTTTGAATCCTTCTGCTTCAGATGGAGTAATATCTAGATTTTCACTAACAAAAGCTACTCCCATCATTTTAGTTATGGCAAAGGTATCCTTAATTCTACTACCAACGGTATTTCGTGAGAAATGGAAAATACCTTGAGCTGAATTCATAATAATTCTTTCAGCTACTGGTTCTAAAACACCTTGGGGAAGTAGAAAGAAATGTACACCTCCAATCTTAGTAAAGTGTATAATTGTATTTTTCATAAAAGATATGAGCTCAGTAGAATCTTCATCTAACCTGTCTTCCTTCATCCACAATAAATCATCAAAAACACTAAAACAATGCTTATTTTGAGATTCTTTTACATGAAGCATTCGATCTAAAATTCTATTAACATAAGTTTTTCTTTTTACTTCTATTTTTCCTAACTTTAAAGCTGATGTCATAGAAGAGCTTGATAAATCGAACATATTTTCAAAATACCAATTCTTCCCTTCGTAGGGGCTTACATCCCAATTGTATGCCCGAAAAGAATTTTGGACATGATCATAAGGACGGCTACTATGAACATAAAAAATAACGTTATTTGCTGATTGCTGAGCCCAATTAAGTAGAATTCTCTGGATAAACAAAGTTGGTATAACTGTACCAGGAGGATAACTGACGAGGATAACCGAACCTTGTGGTATTCCTCTTCTGGTTGCTAATTCCATACCAAGTTTCTGATCTAAGGAGCGAATTCCAGTTAATATCAAATCTCCTCTGGAATCCTCAGATGCTTGTTTTTTTCCAATTCTCTCTATTCCTCCATTAGGAGCGTCCATATTCATCAAACATCCTCATAATTAAAGAGATTAAAATTGTTCTAATTCCCTTAAAGCTAATTCTAAATCGGAGATGAACTCATCTTGTACTTTCTTTTCTTCTTCAACAACAGGCTGAGGAGTCACCACAGCCACTGGTTTAGCTTCAGGAGTAATAGCTGGTTTTGCTTCGACATCTAATATGTTTCTGATTTTTTCAGCTGCGATTTTCATAGTTCTTCTAACCATACCTAAAGCGACACCTGTATCAGTAATTAAACATAAAACAGTACTTCCACAACTTGCTACTAAAATAAGTCCATCAGAAAATTCTGAAATTATAATGTCTAGTTCCGCCAGACCAACATTTGTTCCTTGTTGTTCACTAGCCAAGTAAACTGCACTGGCTATCGCACCTAGTGCCTCTGTTTCAAATTCATCAAAGGCAAATCGTGATGAATAAGCTAGTGTTAATCCTGTTTTATCAGCCAATATTACGTGATTTATATTGGCATCACTTGTTATAATCTCATGAAGTATTGTATTTATTTGGTCAGCACCATACAAGTATATCACCAAGTGTTTTAGACATTTCTTATTGTCTATTATTATTTTAAGATATATAAAGATTACAACAGCTGTAGTCTGATATATATTTATCAAGCAACGTTTTTAAACTACACAGTATTTCCTTTTATCATGATCATAAGTGCTAGTAGGGAGAAAATCTTCATAATTTACTCCTCTCCCAGTAAGCTGGATAGTAGAAAGTTCTACCTCTCCCATACATATTTCAACCACAAAATCGATCGTTAGATAATTAATTCCCGAATCTACTGTGAGAAGAAAGGATTCTCTTGTAAGTTGGTTTTCTAAGAACTTTCTTGTACTTCTTAACTGGTGGTTAATATATAGTTCGACATACTGTCTGTACGCTGTAAAATCATTTGCTAAGAAAGAAAGAGTAAGATTAATACTGTCATAATTTGCTGAGTTGTTAAAAACTGTTGTAACTGACCTTTTTTTCATCGAGGTTGTACTCCCCATAAACCTTAATAAGTCAGGAATAACAAGAAAAGAAGCAGTATCTTGTGTAATAGTTGTAGGTTCTATTCGCTCTATAGTTGAATAACTGTAGATGTGGATCGAGCCTGTTTCATACCACAAAGAGGTTTGTGCTTCTACCGTAAGTATGACTTCTTGCTCTTCATCAAAGTTGTCAGGATAGGCAAAAATTTGAGTTAAATTATGTCCTAGATGATCTTGGTAGAAACGTTCAACGCTAAGCACTACTTCTGTTTCTCCAAAAGTAAAAGTAATGGTTATGCCGTTACTATCGGTTTTATCTCCAGTAGTACTAAAAAGTAAGATTAAGCAATTAAAAGCATATAATTCTTCTTGGAGGGTGAAGGATGTTTGCTGCATACAGTAGGTAGAATTGTATTCAAAAGCAATGTTGGGGATGGAGATAGAATTACTACTTTGTTGAATATGATCTGAATAAGCTGGTAGACTGCTAAACCTTAGGACAAAAAAAATCACGAATAGTAGAACTCCTAGATTTCTCAGCTTGCATTTTCTCATTATCTAGCTTGCATTTTCTCATTATCTAGCTTGCATTTTCTCATTATCTAGCTTGCATTTTCTCATTATCTAGCTTGCATTTTCTCATTATCTATCTAGTTAATCTTTAGTTTGATTTATAAAGGAGAGAAAATTTTTTCTTATTTCAAGAAAGTTTTAGGAGATAATCTATAATTAAAGAAAAAGAGAGAGAGATTAGGGGAAGAATGGTGGATGATCATCGGGATCTGTTGGATCGGTTGGATTACCCTTAAGAGGGTATTGTTCTCTATAATCATTCCATCCATCCCCATCTGTATCAGCATCATTAGGTTTCGTCTGATAGACACTTTTCTCTCCCGTATCGTCATAGTCCCCGTCATCGTTAAGGTCGTACCAGCCATTAATCTCTTCTAAGTTCGTAAGACCATCACCATCATCATTGTCATCAGCATCGGAAGCATCAAGAGGATCAAGATTCCAAAACACTTCATCTCCATCAATGATTAAGTCATCATCTGTATCAGAGTCATTGGGGTTGGTTCCAACATAATGTTCATCTATATTTCGCATACCATCATTATCTAAGTCAAGAGCACCATCTGAGTCATCATTAGGGTCATACCCATAGTAAATTTCCCAACCATCCTTACAACTGTCATTGTCAGAGTCAGCATCGTTAGGATCAGTATCATAGGTATTAACTTCTTCTCCATCAGTTAATCCATCATTGTCAGAATCGGGATCATCTGGATCAGTAAAACTAGTACATAATTCGTAACCATCATTTAACCCATCATCTTCAGTGTCAGCATCATTTGGATCTGTTAAACTTGTAAATAATTCATAGTAGTCATTTAACCCATCATCATCAGAATCAGTATCATAGGGGTCAGTTCCATAGAGATATATCTCTTGAGCATCAAAAATTTCATCACTATCAGTGTCTGTGAAATAAAGTTCTGCAGCATCAATAGCCTTCATAGCATCAACCAGTCCCCAGCCATAGTAGTCATCTTTTCCTTGTGCACCTATGTCTATAGCTGTTATTTTAAGCACATCCTTAACTTGTGCTGGAGTAAGATAAGGTTGTGCTTCTAAGATTAGCGCACATAGCCCTGCTACGTGTGGAGCTGACATGGAAGTTCCTGACATTTTCGCTATACTATCGTCTAAGTAAGTACTCCAAATTGATGTTCCTGGAGCGACCAAATCAAGAGTTTCTCCATAATTACTGGCATTACCTTCTCCCCATCCCCAATCTGGATACCCGGCTCGAATAAAGTCTTCAGAGACTGCTCCAACAGAGATAGTTTAATAGTATTTAGCGGGATAACATAAATCAGCATCGTCATTGCCAGCAGCTGCAACGATTACAACACCTGCAGCATAAGCATCTTCGATTGCTTTCTTTATTGCAGGTATGTCAGAGGATGTTCCCCAGCTTATTGATATTATATCCGCACCATGACTAACAGCCCAATCTATTGCACTAGCTACTCCTGAAGGTGTAGTAAACTGTCCATATTGATTCATAACTCTAGCAATGATAAAATCACATTCAGGTGCCATACCTATCATTCCATCATCATCATCTCGAGCCCCTATAATTCCTGCACAGTGTGTACCGTGTCCATATTCATCATTTGCACTAAAGTCACCATAGTAAAAGTCATATTCATCCACAATCTTTCCAGTAAAATCATGATGTACACTACCTGATTGTTTATCGATACCGCTGTCAATTACAGCGACTTTGATACCATCTCCAGTATAGTTTCCACCTATATCAGTAGCATTTTCATATCCTCCAAAGACCCAATCTGCTTCAACGGCATCAACACCCCAATCAAGAGTATCTGCACAGTAAGTTGCGAAACCTAAATGATTTTGAGGTGCTGGTAGGTTTCTTATTTCTTTTTGCATCATTGATAAAGTTCTTTCTGCTTCAAAAATAACTCTAGTAGTTACATCTGTTGATGCTATTGAAATATTACTAGTTGTTATTATAGAGAAAATAATTAAAAAAATTAAAGAAAATATCACAATTTGTTGTTGATTTTTACAATCTCCCATTTGGTTTTCACCAACATTCTGCTATTTTTTCTATCTATAAAAGGATTTTGCTTTATTTGTCGATTAATTTGTTAACTAATTCGAAGTAGAAAAACTAATATGTCTGTAATTACAACTAGTTGTGTTATGATATGGAAGGGAATTAAAGCTCAGATTACCATTCTGTCTCTATTTTTCACAGTTTGTTTGGTAGCTGGAACTCTTGTTTTCACCTTGGCTCCTCCTGATAACGAAGCCAATATTATCTACATCAGATTGATTGACATAACATGGCCCCCCCCTCCAGAATTGATTATACAAAGTGAAACATATGTTTCATATGACGTACCTATGGTGTTTGAACTCTGGAATCCTTCGAAAACTACTTACACATACACCACTGGAAATAGTAATTTACTAAACCCCCAGATGAAAATAGTACTGGCAGACAATTATTCATTTGTTACAGGCTATATCTTCTGGATTTTTATAACTACTCAAACTATTCCCCCAGGCGTTACAGTAAGGGAAGCTGCTATAACGGTGTCGATAAATGTTTATAATGACACCATTCCTCCTGTTGGTGACTATACTGTTTGGGCAGGTATCGTTGGAGCACCAGAAAGCTATGGTCATCCTCCCTTCACTTATAAATCGTATAAAACTGTCATCTATCAGACTTCTAATGATAGTACAATAGAATATTCCTCTGTTCCTAAAAACTGGGGAAAAACTTTTCTCCGATATTGGGAGTATCTGCCTGCACTCTTCTGGTCTCTTTCAGGGGTAGAACTTTTGATAGTTGTCTATATATTAGTGAGAAATTATCTGAAAGAGAGCAGATAAATTCCCTCTATGATGTAGAGAAAGTATCTGGAAAAATCTTGAAAATATCCTTGTTCTTGGTAATGAAAGAGGAAATGAAATCAACATAGTTTGAAATTTCAGATTGAGTTATTTGTGTTGAATCTGTGATAATCTCATAGGTTAAAGCTGAGGATTTTCTAAGGAGTTGAGCAAAGTGCTTATCCACAGTATAGAAAATAGCTGTGGCGAAAGTATAAGGAGGGTACTGTTTACGCTTTGCTGTAGGTATCTTCTGAAGTAGTTTATCACTAATCACAAGAAGAAGATTCTTATATGTTTGGATCTTCATATTGTATTTATTTAACACTCGTACTCGTACCTTCAAACTGGAACTGATAAGAGAAAGAATAGTTGGAAAATAATCTTCACTTTCTAGAAAAACTGTTTTAATCTACAACAAAAAGTTAGTATAAGCCGTATTCAGTACATTCTTAAAAATAAAAAGAAAGACTTAGTAACACAAATTTCAAAACTTGAATCTGGAGGTTTGGATAAAAACGAAAAAGAAAAAGGCATGATTATTGCAGAATTCTTTAAGTTATTGGGGTATGAAACACTGTGCATAGATGAATTAAAGGAAGAAACTTTCCCTAAATTAAACAATATACAAGATGTTGATGTTGTAGCCTTTTCTTTTTCCACACAATCTCTTGTACTTATTGAACAAAAGAGAAAATTTGAGAAAAAGGATTACTATAAACTCAAAACACTGCCTTTTATACTAAAGGTCTTTCCTTCTCTTGGAAAAGAACAACAATGGTTTGTTTCTTATTTAATTCTTGGTAAATGTGATGATAGTATTAAGAAGGATTTTACAATTATGGAAAAAGACATCAAACTCATTTTCTGGGAATTAGAGGAATTTATAAACAAATTTAGATATTTCTTAAATTTAGAATCTAAGGATTTTATATCTCCTCAGCCCAACAAAAGAAAAATTGAAGATGTAATTGATAAAGAAACAGGAACAGAGCGAGGTATAACTGTTGAGTTAATCGATGAGAGTTACACCTCCAAGTGCAGTTTCTTGGATAATGAGCTGCCTCATAAACATTCAACTTATGTTGGTAAAAGAATCAAGCGAGGATTGTTCCGCTCTCATCAAGGGTATTTGATTAATGCTGATGTGAATGCAGCTTATAACATCCTCCTTAAAAGCGATCCGCAAGTACTTCCTCCTAGAAGTGTGGGCGGGGTAGGAGGGTATGTGATGTACCCTCTTAGAGTGAGCTATCAAGCAATGATACTCTAAGAAAGACAAAGTTAATTACACAGTTATACAATGTCATATCATCATGCCAGAAATTAGTTATCCAATAATAATATTGAACTATAAAAATTATGAACAAACTATTGGTGAAAAAGGCTTGAATCTATCTAAAATTGCAGAAAAGGTAGCAGAGGAGACAGGTGTAGCAGTTGCTGTTTGTCCTCAAACAATTGATATCGGATTAATTTCTCAAGAAGTGAACATACCTGTTCTAGCACAACATGTTGATGCAAATGATTCTGGAAGCTTTACTGGGAACAATTTGATAGAAGCGATAAAAGAAGCAGGTGCAACAGGGTCTCTAGTTAATCATTCTGAACATCGTCTAAAACTAGCTGATATCGAAAAAATAATTGAAAAATCTAGAAAACTAGATTTCTATACTTGTGTTTGTTCAAATAATATTCAAACTAGTAAAGCTATATCTTCTTTAGAACCAAATGCATGTGCGATGGAACCACCTGAACTAATTGGAAGTGGGGTTTCAGTAACCACAAAACCCGAATTAGTAAAACAAACACTATCGACTATTAGAGCGATGAGTGATAAAGTGCAACCTCTTGTTGGAGCAGGTGTTACAACTTCAGAAGATGTTGTTGAAGCTATTCAAATGGGAGCTCGAGGAGTACTGTTAGCATCAGGATTTGTAAAAGCAAAAAATCCTAGTAGTGTCTTAGAAGAAATGGCACAAGCTTTGATAAGATAAAAGAAAAAGCATTTTACTATAATCTTTTCCACATAATTTTATCACCTTGCTGGATTCTTGAAAGGATTCCTGCTTCTTCCATTTGTTCCAAAGACTTGGTGAATTCTTCTTTTGAAATTGGTGGGCTTCCTTGTTTTAAAGCTGCGAATTGACATGCAGCAAAAATAGCATCTTCAAACATAAATTTTGATGAGCTGTAAGATTCAATTATGAGATCTTTATTAGGTATTTGAACTGTTGCTGCGACTGGTTTTGTTTCAGTCTTCACTGGTTGAGCTGTACCTGCAGGTGCTTTAACCTTTGTACCGATTAATTCAGAAATTAAAGCACTCAGACTCTTTCCTTTGTATTGCTCACCAAAACCGTATAGTTCTGCTAACCAATAAACCGCATGTTTCACAAAAGCTTCTGATGATTCGAAGTTCCCATCATCTACAAGTTCTTGTATATACTCATTTAGTTTATCTGAAATATTTATTTCAAGAGGGTTCATTTATGCAACACCTTCATCTTATTTACGAAAGCTAATTCTTCAACTATGATTTAAACCTTTGTTCATAGGTTAGAGAAGTCTTAAAATAAGTTGAGAAATAATAAGGCGTCCTATGAGTTTTTCTATCATGTGTGTGAAGGCACATCTAAGCCGTCTCAATCAGTCATTCGCCTACTTCTAGTCAAGATAATTGAAGTTTAAAGTTTTCTATTAGAAAAGGAAGGATTAAGGAGAGACTTTACGACCTCTTTTGTAAATTGTATATCCACACTTACCACAAGTTTGTCTATCAGGATGTTCAGCCATATATACAGCGTCTCCACACCTTTCACAAACTTTCTTTACTCTTTTCAATTTATTGCCTTCAATTTTGTACTTTTTGTATGTTTCGCTCATCTTTTCACCTGTTTATTCTTTCTTCTCTTCATTAAGTCCAGATCTTTTTAACAAATGTTCTTTTTCAATCAATCTAGCTCTTTCTGAGCTTTCATAAGCGTGAATAATAGCATTGCTTATACCAACTCCATATTGAGCTTCCATTTTGATTAAGACAACTTGATTTCTGTCTTTATTAACTTGAGCAGCAATTTTAGATAAAACTGAATCTCTTGTTGGAACTGATTCTCCTTGATGCTTAATTTCTACTTCATATTCTACTCTTTCAAGAAGTTTATTTTCAGTTTTGTTAATGATTGTAATTTCCATTGATCTTCACCATTTTTTGAATTAATTTTTGAATTTTTGTTTTTATTTTTCTTGTAACTGTAACGCTTACTAATCCTTCATTTGGTTGTCCATATAAGACTTTTGAATTATAAGGTGTTTCACTTATTACTGGAAGCACCAGCAAATCCTCTTCTCCGGATATTTTTATAATGATTTTGTTATCATCGATTTTTAGTGCTTGATTAATGGCATTCCATGCTTGAAACGTTATAACACCAGCTGGATTTGTCACTTCTATAATTTGAAAATGCGATAAATCAACAATTTGTGATTGTTTTCTTTGAACAAAATCGTCTATTATAGCCAAATCTGGTATGAGTGAGTTTTTTAATAAGGTTTGAGTACTTACATCTCCTACTGTTATAATTTTTGGTATAGATTTATCTTCTTTTAATTGAGCTATTAAGGAAAAAACTTCAGATTCAGTTCGATATAATGCATCTAAAGGTTTCTTAAAATACTTCCTTTCACTTTCAGGAAGAGAAAAATATCCAATTTCAGACGTATCCAAAGATTTCATCGGACTCGTAAAGCATAATGCCCAGTTTTGCTTATTTTCATTCTTTTGGCAACATCGCTTTCTTCTGGATCTAGGATAAAAACTTCTCCAGTGTATTCAGAAGAAAGATCTTGTGTTTTACAGTTTGAGCATATACTGGCAGTTTTTTCATGAATTAAATGACAAACTCTGCATGCCTTAGACATTTTATGAAGCCTCCTCTGCAGCCTTAGAAGAAACTTTTGTTCCTTTCTTCCATTCTTCTATCCAATCAAGAGCACCAAGAGCATCTTGTCGCATAGTAAGACCAACACGTATAGCTGTTTTGCCTATACTTACAGCGATTACTCTTGCTCTAACTTTAGTATTAATGAGTAAATCACGTTTGGATTTATCACCTCTAAGTAAAGCATTTTTTGGTACGTATCTGAAGTAATCATCGGCGATTTGTGAAACATGACAGAGAGCATCAATTGTTCCAATTCTGATAAATGCGCCAAAATCAACACACTCTACTACTTCACCAGATACTATCTCATCTATCTCTGGCAAATAACATAGTAGACCAAAATCGGTTTCATAATATGCACCACCATCTCCTGAAATGAGTTTTCCTTGGTAAATTTTATTAATTTCAGTTACAGCAACGATAAAACCCAAGTCTGGATCAATCTTTCCTTCAAAGCTTTCTCTAGCAATTTCTGCTAATACATGCGAAAGACCTTCATCAAACCTATTAGGGGGAACACGAAGTGTATCTTTTACTTTAACAGCATAATACAAGATAAGGTCATCTCTCTTTCTTCTTCAATGCTGGTTCATTACCATTATTTTTAAAGATACTTATATCAAATATTTTTGTCTTTTGCCATTACATTACATTTTAAACTAGATTGTAAAGTATTTTTTTTAACTGAAAAACGCGATTTATTGAAACGTAAAGTTTTTGATATATTAATATAGGATAAAAATTGTGTTTAATGAATAACCATTAATACACTTAGAAAAAAGACAAAATAGAAAGAACACCATTATTGAGGAAAAATTAATGAGTGAAGAAAAATCTCCTGAAAAAAAAGAAGAAAAAATAGTAAGACAACCTGTTGTTAACATTGGTACAATTGGTCATGTAGATAATGGTAAATCTACACTAGTACAAGCGCTCACTGGCAAATTTCCAGACGATCATTCAGAGGAGCTAAAACGAGGTATTTCTATCCGATTAGGCTATGCTGATACCGATTTCCGTAAATGTCCGAAATGCCCAGAACCAGATGCTTATACAATTGAGAAGATTTGTCCCAAATGTGGAACACCTACAGAATTTCTCAGGAGAGTTTCCTTTGTAGATTGCCCCGGACATGAAGTATTAATGGCAACTTTACTCTCTGGTGCAACACTTATGAACGGTGCAATATTGCTTGTTGCTGCAAATTCAAGATGCCCACAACCGCAAACAAGAGAACATCTTGCAGCAATGGAGATTCTTCAAATTCCAAACATAGTAATCGCTCAAAATAAAATTGAATTAGTAACTGAAGAAGAAGCAAAGAGGAATTATGAAGAGATTAAAGCTTTCATCAAGGGAACAATAGCAGAAAATGCACCAATTATCCCGATTAGTGCAATGCACAAAGCTAATCTAGATGTTTTAATCTGCGAAATTGAGAAGAATATTCCTACACCTAATTTTGATAAAGAAAGTCCTTTGGAAATGCATGTTGCAAGATCATTTGATATAAATCGTCCAGGAACATCACCAGAAAGACTCAGAGGAGGAGCTCTTGGAGGAACAATAGTAAAAGGGAGGATTGCTAAAGGAGAAGACATAGAAATAGTACCTGGAATTGCAATTAAAAGGGGAAATAAAACCGTTTATACTCCAATCAAAACAAAAGCAATTAGTATAGCTATTGGAGAACAAGGACTTGTTGATGAAGCTCATTCTGGAGGATTGGTTTCAATAGGAACAGAATTAGATCCTGCATTTTTGAAAGCTGATAAAATGGCTGGTAACGTGGTTACATCACCAGATAACGCACCTCCAGTCCGAACAGAACTTTCTCTAACTGTCCGTCTTCTGGAATTTGTTGTAGGTTCAGAAGAAATTACGAAAGTACAACCTTTAGCTCAAGGAGAAACTCTAATGTTAAATGTTGGAACTGCAAAAACAGCAGGTTCAATAACAGATATCAAAGGAGAAGATGTTACGATTAAGCTTAGTAGAGAAGTTGCAGCAAGCAATGGGAGTAAAGTAGCAATTTCAAGAAGAATTGCTGGACGCTTTCGTTTAATTGGTGTTGGTTCTATACAAGATTAGATAATGAGGAGGTTCTAATGCTCATCATTCTTGATACAAGCATGTTAATGCTTCCTCTTGAGAAGAGAATTAATTTATCTTCAGAAATAGAGCGAATCATACCTAAATCTCATAAAATCGTTGTTCCCAAAATTGTTTTAAAGGAATTAATTGAACTTCTAGAAAGTTCAAGCAGTGTAACTACAAGAAAAGCGAATTTTGCTCTTAATCTATCAAAAAATTTTACTATTATAGACTCTCAGGAAGAAATTCATACCGATGAGGAAATTATACGTTTAGCATTGGAACATAATGCTATTGTAGCGACCAATGATAAGAAACTAAGGTTAAGGCTTAGAGAGAAAGGAATTGCTGTTATTTCCATGCATGGAAAAAACAGATTATCACTTTTCGGATATATTTAGTGTATACATCATCACATATAGAAAATAATATATGGTTTTGAAATTGAGGTACAATTAACAATCTAATTATCTTGATTGAAAACTTAATGGGGTAAAATGATGGAGATTATATGTTTATTTCCAGAACTCAATGAAATTGAGCATGATGAATTACGAGAAAAAGTTGCTAAATCCCTTGAGAAAGCAATAAACTTAGGGGATTGGTCTGATGAAGACTTCAAATATTTACCAGCTACATTGTTAATTCCCAAATTAATATCAGAAAACCAAGAAGCACAAATTACTTTAGTAGATCATATTAGAGCTGTTACTCAAATGTGTATTGCCACCTATGAGACATATTCAAATCTAGGTTTAGGAGATAAGTTAAACAGAGATGAATTAATTGCTGGTGCTTTGCTTCATGATGTTGGTAAGTTCACAGAATATAGAAAAGATTCATCCGGAAAAATTATTCAAACTTTTGAAGGGAAGCGAATTCGTCATCCAGCTATGGGATTAGAAATTGTTGCAGAATTTAACCTTCCAATTATTGTAAGACAAGCGATTGTTTTTCACAGTAAAGAAGGTGATAAGATTGATAGATTACCAGAAGTAGATATAATTCATCGCGTTGATTTCCTTTGCTTTTCCCCCATACAGAAAATGTTTGAAGAAAATTGAAGTAGATAGTAAAAGGTGTACATAATGAAGAAATACAAAATCGCAGTTTTACCAGGAGATGGCATTGGAAAAGAAGTCACAGATGCGGCAATGAAAGTTCTAGATGCTGTTGGATTTAGTGAAATAGCTGAGTATACTTACGGAGATATTGGTTGGGAATTTTGGTGTAAAGAAGGTAATGCACTCCCGGATAGAACAATTGAATTGTTGAAGAACTCAGATTGTTGCTTATTCTCTGCAATAACATCGAAACCAAAAGAAGAAGCAGCAAAAGAACTTATTCCAGAATTACAAGGAAAAGGACTTGTTTATTTTAGTCCTATTGTAAAATTAAGACAATTGTTTGATTTATATGTAAACTTGCGTCCATGCAAAGCTTATCCAGGTAATCCGATTAACTTTCGAGATGATATCGATTTAGTAGTTTTCAGAGAAAATACTGAAGGTCTTTATGTTGGTGTTGAATGGTACCCAGTTCCAGAAGAAGTAATGAAAACAATTGTAAAAAATCACCCGAAAGCTCAAAGATTCGCAGATGTAAAACTTGAAGATATTGCGATATCTACACGTATTTTCACTCGAGAAGGAGTACAACGAATTCTAAAGGCGAGTATGGATTATGCAAAAGAATTTGGTTATCCCACGGTTACTGTTGTAGAGAAACCTAATGTTATAAGAGAAACTAGCGGTTTAATGGTAAGAGAAGCACGAAAATTGATACAAGAATATGAAGGAATAGAATTGTGGGAAACAAATATCGACGCTATGGCGATGTGGCTTGTAAAAAATCCTCAGAACTATAGTGTTTTAGTCTCTTCAAATATGTTTGGTGATATTATTTCTGATTTAGCTGCCCAGTTAGTAGGAGGACTAGGCTTCGCTTGCTCTGGAAATATTGGTAAGGATTTTGCAGTCTTTGAACCTACACACGGATCTGCACCAAAATATATGGGAATGAACAAGGTCAATCCGATAGCTCAAATTTTAGCAGCAAAGATGATGCTGGACTGGTTAGGTGAAAAAGAAAAAGCGAAGAAAATTGAAGATGCTGTTGCAGCAGTCATTGCAGAAGGAAAATATCGTACCTATGATATGGGAGGTAATACAACTACTTCAGAGATGGCAGATGCAATTTGCAATAAAATTAACTAAGACAAAAATAAAGGAATCACTTGTTATAATCATAAAGAGATATCCTTATTACCATCTTTTTTATGGAACAAATTGACATAAATGAATGGGTTTACATTTATAGAAAAAATCATCAAATCTCACTCTGATGCCTCTGTAGAAGAAATTTATCCTGGTAATATAGTATGGATAAATTTAGATTTAGTGACAGCGAGAGATTATGCAGGTCCTCAAGTTGTAGATTTGTTTCAAAACAACTATCCTGGTTCTAAAGTGTTTGATAATCAAAAAATTATTTTTACACCAGATTGTTATCCTTATGGCAATGATCCCAAGCATGCAATAGATCAAGAAAAAATACGTTTTTTTGCAAAAGAGCATAATATTAAAGTTACTGACTTAGGGTCTGGTATAGGTTCTCATCTTATATTTAGAAGAGGATTTGCAAAACCGGGGGATATTGCTTTTGGTGCTGACAGTCACTATAATATTCTTGGAGCACTAGGTATATTGGGTCAAGGTGCTGGAGATGTAATGTTAGCTTTTTCTATGAAAACAGGTAAATCATGGATCAAGATTCCTGAAACAATAAAAGTGAACTTGAAAGGAAAATATGTTTGGCCCACATCTTCTAAAGATTTGGCACTTTATGTTCTTAAGAAACTACATGAATTTGGTATTACAGGAAAAGCTATAGAATTTTATGGAGAGATTATTTCCGAATTATCAATAGAAGAGAGAGTAACGCTCTGTTCTCTAATAACTGAAGCATCAGGAATGATTGGGTTTGTTCTTCCTGACAAGATAACTAAAGAATATTATGAAAGATTAGGGATTGAAATTGAAATTTTTTCAGCTGATAAAAATGCTAATTATTCAGAGGAAATAACAATTGATATTGATAATTTAGGATTATATATTGCATGTCCACCTCACCCTCATAATGTCAAACCTATCGAAGAGGTTTTAGGAACGCCTATAAGCTCAATTGTTGTTGGTTCATGCACTAATGGTAGTGCATCAGACATTCATGAAGTAGCAAAAGTTCTTGAAGGTAAGAAAATAAACACTGAGGTTCGATTTGGAATTGTACCTGCTACAAGAGAAGATTTCATTGATATAAATGCAAATAGAGATATGACAATAATTTTAGAAGCTGGAGGGAATTTTTTTGGTGCTGGTTGTTCAACTTGTGCAAAAGGACAATATGGCTTAACAGGAGGAGAAACAGCAGTTACTTTAACTACAGGTAATAGAAATACTCAAGGGAAAATAGGTCCAGCAGATGTTTATTTGGCAAGTCCAGCAGTAGCTGCAGCTACTGCTATAGAAGGTAAGATAGCAAGACCTAGAGTAGGTGAAGAATAGTGACAGAGGAAATTATAAGAGGCAAAGCTAAATTAGTTCGAATCGACGATATTGATACCGACCAAATTTTCCATCAATCTCTATTAACTATACATAAACCTGAAGAGATTAAACCTCATATCTTCGGTAATTTAGAAGGTTTCGAGAATTTTGGAAAGGAAAATAATTCTAATAAAATTCTAGTAGTTGGAAAGAATTTTGGGAAGGGTTCCACTAGACAACAAGCAGTAACAGGATTTTTAGCACACAAAATCAAAGCCATTGTCGGAGAATCATTTGGTCCAATATATTATAGCAACGCTGTAAATGAAGGATTACTCCTTATTGAAGTTCCCAATCTTTCTGGATTTGAAATAGAATCTGACGATGAATTAGAGATTGATATTGGTCAATCTGTTATCTTCAACAAAACCAAAGGTATTAAAATAAAATGTAATAAAATTCCACAGCCTGTTTTAGATATTATAAATGCTGGAGGTCTATTAAAACTTGGAGGAAAATTTTAAGGAGGTTTAATTATGGTAGGAAAAACATTTTCAGAAAAATTGTTCTCACTTAAGTCAGAATCAGATGTTAGAGCAGGAGCGATTGTCTATGCAGAACCAGATTTAATTCTCTCGCACGACAACTCAGCTTCAATTCTAAAAACATTTCAAAAAATGGGAGGAACAGAGATTAAATTTCCTAAAAGATTGGTTATTGTACTTGACCATGATTCACCACCGACTAATGTACAATTGGCTAATGATCATAAAACTATCAGAGAGTTAGTAAGTAAGTACAAAATCGATAATTTCTATGATGAAGGGAGAGGTATATGTCACCAACTCATGTCTAACCACGCTCTACCAAACATGTTAATCGTTGGTTCCGATTCTCACACCTGTACAAGTGGAGCGTTTGCTACTTTTGCTGCTGGAATAGATAGAACAGAAACTGCGGGATTATGGTTAACAGGAAAGACATGGTTCAGAGTTCCTGAAACCATTAAAGTCGTTTTAACAGGTAAACTGTCTGCTGGAGTTTACGCAAAAGACATAGCTCTTTGGTTAATGAATAAAATTGGTGCATCTGGTGCGACTTATCAAGCCATTGAATTTCATGGGGATGGTGTAAAAACACTATCCATTTCAGAGAGGATGACTCTCGCTAACCTCGCATCAGAAATGGGAGCGAAAACAGCTATTTTCCCTGCTGATGAAATATTATTAAAATGGCTAAAAGAGAAACATGGAAAGCAGGAAATTCTTGATGTAGAAGGTCTAATATGGTCGGACGAAGATGCAGCTTTCAGTTTTGAAGTATCGCTACAACTAGACCTTCTAGAACCACTTGTTGCCATACCACATCAAGTTGATACTGTAGAATATGTAAAGAATCTAAAAAAAACTAATATTCAACAAGCGTTTTTAGGCACTTGTACGAATGCTAGGTTAGACGATTTGGAAATAGCTGCTTCAATTTTGAAAAATAAAAAAATAAAGAAAGGAGTACCATTACTAGTTGCTCCAGCATCGGCAGAGATTTATCTACAGGCATTGAGGAAGGGGATAATTGAGGTTTTAGTAGAAGCTGGAGCTACAATTCTTTCCTGTAGTTGTGGTCCATGTCTTGGAAAGGGACAGGGAATACCAGCAGATGGTTGGAATGTAATATCAACTGCAAATAGAAATTTCTTAGGAAGAATGGGAAATAAAAATTCTTTTGTTTTCTTAGCATCGCCAGCTACTGTCGCTGCTTCAGCAATAGAAGGAAGAATCGTGGACCCTAGACAACAAATGTCAATACCCATTAGAAGAGACGAGAAATCAGTTGAATTGAATTACAGAGAGGTTGAAACAAAAACTCTTACAATAGATCCTTCTGATAACAGATATAAGTACAATGTTTGGGATTATAGAGATGTTAATGATTTTAATACTGACCAAATGTTTGCTGGGGGATTAACTTATGATATAAAATCCTCAGAAGGAGAAAAGATTGTACCACATTTGTTCAAAGGCTTAGATGAAACATTTTCATCAAGGGTAAAACAAGGTGATATTATAGTAGGTGGGGAGAATTTCGGATGCGGATCATCAAGAGAACATCCAGCTGTAGGTCTTGCTTTTGCTGGTATAAAAGCGGTTATTGTAAAATCAGTTGCAAGGATATTTTACAGGTCAGCAATTAATCAAGGATTACCTATTATAGTTCACCCTGAATTTGTAGAGAATTATAATCCAGACAATCCAGTCAACATTGATTTAGAGAAAGGTACAATTACGAATGGTGATCGAACATTTACTTTTCCTAAACTCCCAAAAGAATTACTTAAAATATTCAACGCGGGAGGTTTAATCAGATACTATCAGCAACTTTATTCATCTTAGAAGTGTGTAAATATGAAATTATATGAATATGAAGCTAAACAGATTTTTGAGAAATTCGGTTTAATAATCCCTAAGCAATTAGCTATAATTGAAAAAACTGAGGAGATTAATGATTTGGTATTATCGTTTCCTCTAATGATAAAGGCAATGGTATTAATTGGAGGACGTGGCAAAGCTGGGGGAATTAAGAAAGCTAAAGATTTAGAGGATACTAAGAAAATAGTTGGAGAAATGTTTCAAAGCTCAATCCGTGGTTATCCAATTAAAAAGATACTTTTGGAAGAGACTGTAAATATATCAAAAGAAATTTACTTAGCTGTGACAACCGACCCAGCTACATTTGACATAGTCTTAGTTACTTCTGCAAGTGGAGGAGTGGATATTGAGGAAGTAGCAAAAACTACACCTGAACTTATTTGGAAACAAAAAATCCTTGATAATGCAGAAGAATTAGATGATATTACTGCTGAAGAAGCAATCAAATTTCTTTCGAAGAACTTACCAACTGACGAGCATATTACCAATCAACTAAAAGATGCTATAAAAAACCTATATTTAACATTTCAAAGTATCGAGGCTAAGATTTGTGAAATTAACCCTTTGATTCTTACTACAAATCATCAGATAGTTGCTGTTGATGCAAAAGTGGTACTTGATGATAATAGTTTATACAGACAAGAACCTATGTTGAAATCAATAGGTATTGATCCTCGAAGTAAAAGACACGATGTTTCAGAGCAGACCGTTTATGAAGCAAAAGCGTACAAAATTGGATTTCCTTACTTAGATTTACTCAAAAATCCTGAGAACTTCAAAAAAGATGAAAGTAAATTATATGTAGCACTTGTACCTGGAGGAGCTGGATATGGGATTTTCTCAATAGATGAAGTAGTCAATGTGGGTAACAGATTTTTTGATGGAAAAGTAGTTCCCATAAATTTTATGGATAGTGGAGGTGGACCATCATTAAGTAAAGTTGCGGATATGTTTCATCTACTAATGGATCACCCTGCTACTGATTTAATCATTACAAGCAGATTTGGAGGTATTTCCAGCTGTGATATTTTCATTCGCGGATTAATCATGGCTTTAAGAGACAGATACATGAAAAAACGCAGGATGATCCCAGTTTATGGTAGAATGGTTGGCACTGATTTAGCAGCAGCAAGAGAATATCTTGAAAAAGCGAAACGAGAAACGCCTGATCCTTTGAAAGATTTACATATTGTTGTAGGAAATCAAAAAATTATGGCAGATGTCATCAAAGATAGTATTGAATATGGCTTTAAAATAAAACAGCAGCAGGAGACTGGAGGATAGTTTCATGACAAGCGTAAAACTTGAAGCAGATAAAGGTTTACTCAACTATCTTATAAATCATGTAAGACCAGAATTAGCAGAAAAAATAAACAAATCTAAATCAATTGAAACTATGATTGTTGGATTAGGAAGACAGGGAACCAGACACGCTCAGTTGATGATGGAGTATGGTACGAATGTAACTTGTGGTGTAGCACCTGGTAGAGGTGGAACAATGGTTCATGAAACAATACCTGTATATAATTCAGCTCATGAAGCTGTAAAAAAACATCCAAACATCGCAGTTGCTAGTATTTGGAGACATTATTCTACTGCCAAGGATGCAACAATTGAAGTTATAAGAGCAGGTGTTCCAATTGTTGTTCTCATCTCTGAATTCATCCCACTTAAGGATGTAAGAGATATTTTAGTAGAGGCACGAAAACATAACACTATCTTGTTTGGAGGTAACACTCCTGGAATAATTTTCCCTCCCGAAGGTATAAAGGTTGGTATGCTTCCAGATATTTTTCAAGCACAAATTATGGAAAACGGAGAAACTGGACCTAATGGCGTCACTATCTTGTCAAGAAGTGGTGCAATATTATATCACATGTCTGATGCACTTGCAAGTGCTGGAATTGCACAAAATGGAGTATTAGGAATAGGTGGGGACGGTGCTATAGGTTCAAGATTTGTAGATTTAGTTTCATTGGTTATGAAATATTCAAATACAGATTTGGTGGTTGTAGCAGGTGAAATCGGAGGAATGCAAGAAGAGCTTCTTGCTCAAGATATGATCGAACATCCAGAGAGGTATTCAAAACCGCTTGTTGCACTCATTTCTGGAGCAAATGCTCCTGAAGGAAAAACAATGGGACATGCAGGAGCGGTTATAGCTCCAGGACAGATGTATGGTACTTTCAATTCTAAGAAAGAGATATTAGAAAAAGCTGGAGCAATCGTTGTAAATCACCAAAACGATTTAATTCAAGCTGTAAAATCCAAACTTAATCGAACATACTTTAAAGTTGAAGATTATTATCAGAGAATGAAAAAGAAATGGGACGAAAAACCTCCTGAACCCACTTGGGGAACTCTGATTACCAATGTTATGCCTAATAATTTAATTATTCGAGGATATCCTTTACAGGAAATCATTGCAAAAAAAGGCTTATTAGAAACAACTTATCTTCTAATTGAAGGTGAATTTCCAAAAGAAAACTTGAAAGAGCTAGAGAAAATAGCTATTGTAGCAGCTAAAGAACAACTTTCTATTAATTATAAATTCTCAAAAGAGACAGACATTTCAAAATTAATTGGCACATTTCTTTTACTAGATGAGAATTTATCGAACTATGCTCAGGTAGAAAAAGATCATTCAAAGGTTGCAGTTTATTCTTTAGGTAGGATTCTGAGATATCTTTCAATTTACTTCGGTAACACACAAAAAATAGATACACAAGATGAAGAAAAGATAACTTTCTCTGAATTAATATATCTAGGATTGGTTGGAGAAATACCTAGCGATAAAATAAAAATCAAACTTCTTGAAGCTATCATTACCGCATGTGTAGACCATGGTGTTACACCTCCATCAACACAGACAACACTAATATTAGCTTCAACTCGCTCAAATTATGAAGTAGCTGTTTCAGCAGGTATCCAAGCTATAACTGATGTCCATGGTGGGGCAGGTCAAAAAGCAGCTGAATTTATGATTTCAGCAGTTAATAAATCCAGAGAAAATTCCAAGGATTTAGAAGAGACAACCTTTGAGTTGATGAAAGATACTATCAAAGCAGGAAAACGTGTTGAAGGGCTTGGTCATAGGATTCACACCCAAGATCCTAGAAGAGATGTTCTTTGGGATTTAGCTGAGAAAGCTGGATATGCAAAAGAATGTGTTGCAGTTTCAAAAGTTATAAGTGATGCGTTTTACAGGGTTAGAGGAATGAACCTTCCCATAAATGTAGACGGTGTAATTGGAGCGATTATAGCTGATATGGATATAAATCCTAAATTAGCTAAAGCTGTATTTGTCTTTGGAAGAGTTGCTGGATTAGCTGCGCATTATTATGAAGAGATTAGTACTCAACCTCAAATGAGAAGAATTGAGTTTAATAATGCAGTCTATAAAGGACCATCTATAAGAGAACTTAGAGAGTAAATATCAATCAATCTCAATGGAGAGAATCATGAAAGATATAATCTATGAGATTATTGGCAATATTCTTATTGTGAGGGATATCGTTGAAGAATCAAAACTATTAGAGTTCTCTAAAAAAATGATGAAGAAGTACCCAAGCATTCAAACGGTAGTTATCCAAACTTCCAACGTAAGAGGAGTTGAAAGAACAAGAGAATTTCAATATTATATGGGAAAGAACACATTTGAAACACTGTATAAAGAGTATGGAAATACATTTCTTGTTAATATATCAACATCTTTTTTCTCACCAAGATTAAGTTATGAGAGAGAAAGAATCGCTAAAATGGTTAAGAAGGGGGAGATTGTTTTAAATTTCTTTTCCGGAGTTGGACCATTCAGCATATCCATTGCTACAAAATGTAACAATTGTATTATTCATAGTATAGAAATAAATGAAAATGCATATCATTATCTCCTGAAAAATATAGAACTGAACAAATGTAAAGAAAAGGTCAAAGCGTATCTAGGAGATGCTTTTGATATTGTACCAAAATTATTTTTTAACAAAGTAGATAGAGTATTGCTCCCTCTTCCTCTTGCAGCAGAACATGCTCTTCCTCTAGCTTATCACTCTTTGAAACAAGGAAAGGGCATTATTCACTGGCAAATAACAGAAAAAGTTCATGAAAAAGAAATAACGCTTAAAGAAATTAAGCAAAGCATACAAGAAATCTTAGAAAAGAACCATATCGATGCTTCGTTTCATGTTGAGACTCTGAAGAAAATAAGATGGGTAGCTCCAAGAATAGCTCATAAAGCAATTGACCTAGTTTTTAACTAATTTGAAATTACTTGCATAATCTGCTATTTTTAATAATTGGGAGTATTTTGTTTCTCCTGTTAGCACAATCTCCGTTTTCTTATTTTTATCTAAAATTATGTCAATGAATTTTTCTAAACTCAATAAATTATTTTCGATAAGCAAATCAAAGTTAGCTGCTAGTAACATCGATTTTTCCGAAAATATAATATTCTTTTTTACTGCATCCAAAATAGCTTTATAATGAGACAAATCATAGATAACAACATCTAGGTTATTTAATAGGGTCAAATTTGAGAGCCAAGAAAATGAGTCATTTATCAGAATAGCTCGAATCTTTAATGATTGTCCTTTAGCTCTTATTATTGCACCTAAACCAGCTCGAAAAGAAGAATATCTATCTCCATAGTAATAATGAATAAGAAAAGCTTCATTCATGATTATCGACTTATTTAGTAGATTTGGTTTTTAATTTAGCTAGATATCTTTTATATCCATCTAAAGTGTCCTCAACCCTTAACATATGTTGTTCAGCTTTGATTCTTAATTCTTGCCATTCTGACTCATCAATTTTCTCTGAATTAAGTGCATCCTCTAATTGTTGAATTCTTTCTAATGCTTTTTGCCTTCTCGTCTCAAGATGCTTAATTACGTTCTCAATATCTTCTGTCTGAATCGGAGGTTTTTCAACATCCCCCACTTCAGCTTCTATGATTTCTGTTAACTTAGATTTTTTACCAGTTTCAAGATCTTTATCCTTAGAAACATCTGCGATGGTTTTCTTTATAGATGAAACAAATTCAGCTGCGTCTTCAATTTCTGTTGGAGTTGATAGAATGTGACTTAGTCTTGAGACTGAAGTTCTGAATTCATGAACCTCAGCTAGTTCTTCCTCACTTAAACCTTCTTCAACAACAGTTCCTTCGTCTAATGAAGGTATCTCTTCAAGTGCTTCGATTTCATCTTCTTTTCCAATTGTCATTAATTTTTCAGTAAGTGGAGATATAACAGTATCATCACCAGGATCTAATGCGGATAAAAGATTAGCTAATTGTTTCAAAGCTTCTTGCTCAGATTCTATTTTTTGAACAAAAGGTTCTTGTTCAAACTCATATTGAGAAGCAAGTTCAATACCTTCAATTAAATCTTGTGTATCATCTTCTGGAGGTTCTTCTTGAATCTCTTCTGGAGGTTCTTCTTGAATCTCTTCTGGAGGTTCTTCTTGAATCTCTTCTGAAGGTTCTTCTTGAATCTCTTCATCGATAAATTCTAACTCATCTTTGTCAATTTCCCCAATTTCCTTTATCTCAATAGGTTGTGATACGATGGGTTCTTCAAATTCTTGAATATCTTCTTTGGTTTGAAGTTCAGATTTTTCTAGACCAACATTTTCTTCTTCAATTTCATCAATTGAAGCAATTTGAGGTTTTTGAGAAAGTGGAGATATTTTCTTCTTTAAAGATTTTAAATCTTCAATAAGAGAATTAATTTGCAGTTCTAAAGATTCAAGTTTTGTATTAATATATTGAACAGTATCATTCTCAGCCCCATTAAAACGATGATATTCTATTTGGAGCATATTTGCATAAGTAATAACATTATATACAGTATCAATCATCTCTGGAAGCTCTCTGAACCAAGGTCCTGCACTATCGAATTTTAGAAGAACATCTTTAGCTTTAGTAAAATGCTTTTCATATTCTTTCTTTTGTTCAGGAGGAAGGCATGTCTTCGCATAAGATGTTAAGGTAGCTAAGTTGGTAATAAGATGAGTTTTTACATCTTCTTCCTCTTCGGGATTATATTGTCCCTTTAAAACTCCCCAAAACATCCTTTTTATTTCATCAATCGCTTTCTCAAGAGTCATTGTTAAAAACCTAGATTAATAGTTCGTCTTTTTGTAAAGTCAGGTGGTAGTGATGAATCGATGAATATCTTTTCAGCCTTCAAATCATCTTTTAATTTGATAGCTGCATCTAGTTTTTCAGGCGAGGTTATATCCCAAAAGTAGAGTGATGGCTTAATGCCTGTTCCTGAATATTCACCTAAAACTGACAGAGATGTTAAAATTTGTTGATATGAAGGATCATCAGAGGAGGAGGAAATCTCACTCCACGGATTTATGTGTAATATTATGTCGCTAGTGATTTTTGCCAGTTCAACGATGTTTTGACCAAAATGGTCTTGTGAACCTATTAAAGAATCAGTTTCTTTATCTATTTTCATAATGATTGATATGTCTATATTCTTCAAACCTTTGACAGTATCTGTGACCTCTTTCAAAGTTTGATTTATGTATGTTGACCTTTCATCATTCCAATTTGATAGTAAGTCTTTGGATTCCAGATATTCAAAACTAAAATCACGTTCGATATTCCATTTGCTAGCAAATAGTCTTCTGCATCGGTCACAGAAGCAAGTTCTTTTGTTTGGAAGCATTAAATCATCAAGTATCAACCCATCTATAGGATATTGTGCTACTTCTGAAGCAATAGAAGCTAAATATCTACTAAAGTTTTCTTGACTTGGACAAGCATACGATGTTATAGTTGCCCCATCACTACTTACAACTTTGAAATCTGCGTTTTGTGACAGAAAATTATCACTATATGAATTTATAATTGCATTAACACGAATTCCCATATTATCTGCTATGGTACAGAATGAATGGAAAAACACCCCATTTGTTTTATCTCTTGGTGCACTATTGCTTTGGTAGTAAGTAAATCCTGATTTTCCCTTCGCAACTAGTGCAATTACATCTAAAATATGACCATAATGATCTAAGAAATCATCAGGATCAGTTTGAATAACAGTTGGATCAACCACTAAAATTGCTCCACTCTCAAGGATAGTTTTTAGTATATCTGACACTATAACCACGATATTGCTTTTAATATGATAAACACATTTCGCCTTATTAAAAGTTTGTTAGAGGATTATTCACAAACATGATTGAATAATATTGAAGTTAAAGAAAAACAAAGATTAAAATGAAAGTGTTATTGTTATTGTTATTGGATTTTTCATAAGTCAAGTAACATTAATTTAAAGTCCTCATCAACAACTCTATAATTAGTACCTTCAGTTTCTAAAATCACAAATTCACCTGTTACACTAATAATATTATTAGACATAACATGACCTCCAAAAGCTTGACCTTTGGGATCACCAACAACCATATGTAAATGTATAATAATTTCTCCTGTTTCTTTATTTTTAGATACATTACCAGAACAATTAACTAGTTCTGCGTTAAAATTATACGTGTTTGTGAAATATTCTTTCTTCTTTAAATCAAAGTATCCAATTGAAGGATTTTGTATCGCACCTATTCCTTGAACCGATCCCGATGAAATTTCGTTTTTATAGCAGTAAGCCATTATACTTTCGAGTAAATCTTCTCCCTTCATCAATCTAAGGAAATGAATTTGTTTAATTGAAGTAGTTTTGGATTTCATATTTTTATTACTAGAATTTATAATAAATAAAAGTAGTGGGAAAATCCTGATGATTTTTTAAGACAAAATATCAAATATTATTATAGTAATTGTTGTATAATTGAACTATTAAAGCGATATATTGATATGGATGAACACTGATTAAAAATAAGCCAATTACGTACGCAATAGTTAAAGAACAAGTTCATGAGGTAAATCAATTTTGAACCAAAATAGTAAAGAAAATAATCAAAATAATACAAATTTAATGAGCTTTATCCAAAAAACTCAGGATAATTCATCAAAATCGAACCATCATGATTCAAATCCAGATGAATGGTATGATGACTCGGAAGATAATGATTATAATTATGATTATTTAGAGGAGGAAAGTTATGATTCCTCAGAACAAATTTTAGAAGAAAAAGGGAGTGATTATGTACTTCTTGCTCCAGAAAACCTTTCACCTTCTTATCTAATTGATGTAAAATACGATGGAAAGAACGAAAAAGCATATGTTAAATTGTATAATCCAGATGATGAAAGAGTATATAGATGGTATGATACTACTAACCATCTACCTTATTTGCTTACAACTATGAAAAAAGCAGATGTTGAAAATATCATTGGAAATGAAAAAGAATATGTTGGATGTGAAGTGGTTAAGAAATACAGTCGGTTAAATCAAAAAAATCTTTCTTTGACTAAAGTTTTAGCAACCAATCCTTTGGCAATAGGTGGAAGAGATAGAAGTTATAGAGAAAAAATCAAACCAGCTTTTGAAGCAAATATCAGATATCATCTTAATTACATTTATGATAATTCTTTGATACCAGGCTTATTTTATGAGGTAAAAGACAAAAAGCTGATTCGAAAAGAACAAAAGATAGATCAGAATGTTAAACAGAGCATATTAGAGATATTTAAAGGTCAATCTCCAGAGATATTAGAATTAGTTGAACAATATTTACCGCTATTTTTTGCTCCAATTCCAATGATTAAGCGATGTTCAGTGGATATTGAAGTTGAAAGTGAAAAGAACAAAATACCTGATCCATATGCAGCAGAACAAAAAGTTATCTCGATAGCTATAACAAAAGAGAAAAATGAAACTTGTGTATATGTTCTTAATGAAGATAAGAAGAAAATAGATAAAAATAAAATTAGTATGAATGTAAAGGAATTTGAAAATGAAGCAGACCTCCTAGTAGAAGTTTTCAAAGAAATAAGCAAGAATCCTATGGTTGTGACTTTTAACGGAGATAGTTTTGATTTTCTATACCTTGATAATCGTGCTAAGAAATTGAAGATACAGGAAAGCTTAATTCCTTTTGTCAGAACTAGAACTCAAGATGTTTATTTAGTAAATGGAGTTCATTTTGATCTCTATAGATTTTTCAGACAACCTGCTATTCGAATATATGCTTTCGGTGGTGCTTACGAGCGTAATACTCTAGATGAGCTTGGAAAAACACTTCTTAATAAGGAGAAATTAAAACATGAAAAGGACATCTGGGATCTAGATTTAGAGGAATTAATTGAGTATAATGGTAGAGATGCTGAAATAACTTATGAATTAACTAGTTTCAACAACAATCAAGTAATCGAATTAATAATTATGCTCTCAAGAATAACTAAAATGCCTATCGATGATTTCACAAGAGCCAGTATCAGTATCTGGATACAAAATTGGATGTATTTTGAGCATAGAATCAGAAATAATTTGATTCCTAGACAAGAAGACATACTCCAACTCAAAGGAGACACTTCAACAGAAGCAATAATCAAAGGTAAAAAATACCAAGGAGCGATAGTTATAGAACCTCAAGCTGGTGTTTGGTGGAATGTTTATACATTAGATTTTGCAAGTTTGTACCCATCCATAATAAAAACAAGAAATTTATCATATGAATCTATTAACTGCAATCATCCAGAATGTAAGAAAAATAAAATTCCTGAAACAAATCATTGGATATGTGAAAGGCAAGTAGGTATAAGTTCAATGCTTATTGGTTTTATACGTGACATGAGGGTTTATTGGTTTAAGGAAAGAGCAAAAGATGCTTCTTTAAGTGAAAATGATAGAAAACAAAGTGATGTAATCCAATCTTCCCTTAAAGTGCTACTAAATGCTTGTTTACCATATGATGAAGAGCTAATAATTCGAGATAAAAACAAGGCTATTAAGAAAATAAAAATCGGAGATTTGAAGTTCCAAAATTGGAGAGATTTAGAGGTTCTTTCTGTTGAGCTCAACAAAGAAAATTTTGGTAAAAAGATTTTTGTTCCTATTCTTGACTTTATGGATAATGGTGAGCAGGAACTAATAGAAATTACTGCTAAAGACGGAAGGTCGTTAAGATGTACTAAAGAACACGTAATTCCTAGATTTTTTAATGGAAAAATTTTAGAAATTGCAGCTGAGGACTTAAAAGTAGGAGATGATATTCTTTTTTGTAATAAAATTGAATTACCTAATAATAAATCAGAACATCTCTTTATACCAGATGAATTACTAATAGACTTCTTGATAGGATTATCCAGAGACAATTATGTAAAGTATTCATATAGAAACAATCAGTATACTGAAAATCCTATAATAGCACTAATAAATGAAAAATTTCAGTATTCCAAACAATCAAAAATGTATAAATGTTTATGGAGTCAACTTCAAGAAGAAGAAAAATCTCTATTAAAAGAAAATTCTCAGAATTTTGAATTTAAGATTAAACAACATGGAATTGTAGGAAAATGGTATCCAGCTCAAATAGAACTATCAGAGGATTTCTTTAAACTATTAGGATATTATATTAGTGAAGGATCGATAGCGAAGAATCGATTTCATATCTACCAGAAAAAAATCAATAACGAGAAGAAATATAGTACAATTGAAGATGTAATGGAAAAATTTTCAAAGAAAAGGTATTTTCAACTGTATACAACAGAACGTTCTTTCACAGGTAATGGAAACATAATGACTGAATTATTAAAAGCTTTATGCGGAAAAGGAAGTAGAAACAAGCGAATCCCTACTCACATCTTAAATAAAAAACGAAGCGAAGTTTTACTTGATGCTTATTTTCTAGGCGATGGGAATTATAACAAACGAGGGAAGAAAAGGTACTCAACAATTAGTGTTCAACTTAAAAATGACTTAATATATTTAATAAATGGTTTAAATTTAAACGCGTCAATTCATAAAGGGAAGAGTGGAATTTTTCGTATTGTCGAAACTGATGGAAAGAACTATAAAAGAAAGGGAATGAGCGAGTTACAATTTAATAATACAACTGTTGACAAAATAGTTTCGATTGTTTCTTTACCTAAAGAAAGAGTATACGACATTACAACTGGAAATGGGTGGTTCATAACTACTAATGGTCTGGTAGTTCACAATTGTTACGGTGTCTTTGGCTCAGATAATTTTGCTCTTTATTGCCCTCCTGTTGCTGAATCAACAGCAGCTTTAGCGCGAGAAGCTATTTCAAAAACAAAACAATATGCAGAAGAGAAACTAGGACTAAAAGTCCTTTATGGAGATACTGATAGTGTTTTTATTCATAGACCTACTTCTGAAAATATCAAAGAATTAGAAAAGTGGAGTATGGATACTTTTCAGATTGAACTAGGTACAGATTATATATTCAGATATTGCTGCCTTTCTGATAGGAAAAAGAATTACTTCGGAATCACTACTAAGGGAGTTCCAATTGTTAAGGGATTAATGGGTAAAAAGAAGAATACACCAGAATTAGCTAAGAAACCTTTTGAAAAAGCATTAGATATTCTAGCAAAAGTTAAAAATCCAGAAGAACTTGAAGCAGCTAAATCCAAGATTATTAAAACAGTCCAAAGAGTCAACCAAAAAATTTCAAAACGAGAATTTAACCTTGAGGAACTAGCTATTAGCGTTACATTATCTAAGAAAATTAATCAATATGACAGCTGGACGCAACCACTTCAAGCAGCAATTCAACTTATAGAAAAGTTTCCGGAAAGAGAAAAACCAACTATTGGTAGTCTCATAAGTTTCGTAAAAACAAAGCCATTCAAAATTTCATCACACTCTGTTAAATTATCTGATAAAATAACTGGAAGTTATGAGTGTTCTGTTAAACCAATTGAATTAGCTAAAAAAACCGATGTAGATATAGCGAAAGTTAAAGAACTACTAAAATCTACTTTAATACAATTACTTGATACAATAGGTATCTCTTGGACTGAATCGATTGAAGGCCAAAAATCCTTAGATAATTGGTTTAAATAGATATGGGGGTTTGCAGATGCCAGAAACTAGTATGATCAGAATATCACAAAAATCATTGAATATTGAAAATTTAAATGATCTATATTCTTCACTTGAAGAAGAAAAAATTACAATAAAAAGAATCTTTGATCCACGGTATTCACATTCTGGTGATGATCTTATAATAGAAGGAAATATTGACAATGTGCTTGCTAGACTTTCAGCAGATTTGCCGAGAGTGATTGGTATTAGATTCAAAACAAATGATCTCTATCAAGAACTTGAATCTAAAACAGCTCTAAATATTGAACATGAAGATACAAGAATCTTTTTTGGAGCTACTTTAATTAATTATGATTTACTTTACAATCGATTAAGAATATCAGATAAAACAAAAATACTATCAATGTTTTTTAGATCGCAACTAGGTGCTCAATTTGGAGCTCTGATGCCAGTTAAAATAAAAGGAGTTGTTGTAGCTAATAAAGTAACAAAAACTGTTGAATTTATACTACCATCACAAAGAATAGCTACTTTAAAAGCTTGGATTGAATTATTAGAACAAAAGCAAAATGTTGATTTCGATGATCTTGTAGATATATTTAGAAAAACAGATCCAATAATGCGCAAAAAAATGGAAGATGCAATGAATTGGGTAAATCAACATCTTCCTGAAATAGTTGCTAAATCTTCATTAATAGAAAATATAGATATTGTAAGAGCATATCAAAGCACTTTGGATTTGATGTAGGAAAGAACAATTTAAATGGCTCATAAAGAGTTAAAGTTAAAAACATTAGTTCTTCCTATGGTCTGAAGGAGACATACTAATGAGAAAAATCAGTCAAATACTCTTTATGACTTTGCTTATATCTATTCTATGCTATTCTTATTCAACAGTAAGTTTTATTCCAGAAGATCAATTAGTTTTTGATCAAATAGCATTTCAAAGAGAAGCAGTCATTGGAGATAATATAACTGTTGGAATTTTCATAAAAAACTTCTTAAATTATACAATTACAAACATCACTGTCTCCTTGAACCTCACAGATTCCAATCAACTAAGATTATCATCCTGTTCACTTGGTGTTCTAAGTGGTGATAATATTACAATTAATGAGATGACAACATCACCAGCAATTGGTGATTTTACAGCAACCAATATCACTGGTTTATTTATGTCAAATAGCTATTTGGAATATAATATATCTGAAATTAAACCAAATCAGAGTGTTATTTTCAACTATAATATCACATCAGATACAATAGTAAGTGCTCAGATACCCTATGCTTACATGTCCTACTATGATAACTGGACTGATTTACAGGAAAATACCAGAAATAAAAATAGATTTCTATTAGATTTTGTTTCTGGTATTCCAACGTTAAATCCCTATTTGCCACAATGGAGTATAGGTAACAAAATTCCTGAAGGTTGGGTATGGGTCATTTTTGTGGTGGTACCAGTAGCAATTGCTGCTGCAGCGTCATTTATTCTATCTTTCAAAAGAAGATAATGTCTCAAGGTTCCTTTTCTTTATTGTTTATAGTCGTAGAATCCAATTCCTGCTTTTTTTCCTAACTTACCTTCTTTTACCATCTTTTTCAATAAAGGAGCAGGTTCATATTGTTCTCCAAGCTGGTCTTTGATATAATTTCCAATGTTTAACATAACATCTAAGCCGATATAATCAGATAGCTCAAAAGGTCCCATAGGGTGGTTTAAACCCAGTTTAATAGCTTTATCAATGTGTTCTTTTTCAGCTACACCTGACTCTAAAAGTTTGTATGATTCATTTAGAAACATCCATAATAATCTATTAACAATAAAACCTGGCGCTTCTCTTGATAATACAGGCGTTTTCTCTAAATGTTTACATAGAGCGATTATAGTAGTAATTGTTTCATCACTAGTTTCCTCACCTTTTATAACCTCAACCAAATCCATAAGAGCAGGGGGATTGAAAAAGTGCATTCCTATTAGTTTGTCAGGTCTTTTAGTTGCAGAAGCAAGATCAGATATCTTTAAAGCTGATGTATTAGTAGCAAATATCACATTGTTATCACAATACAACTCGAGTTTTTCAAATAACTTTTTTTTAGCTTTTTCATCCTCAGTTATTGCTTCTATCACTAATTGTATATCTTGAGTTGCTTCTTTCAGATTAAGGTGAGGATGGATATTTTTCTTTAGAATTTTGATTTCCCCATCATTTATCTTCCCTTTTCTTTTCCTAGAATCGAGAAATCTTTGAATGCTGTTTAAACCAGAATCTAAAAATTTTTGATCAATATCAACAAGATTCACTTCTACTCCTGCTTTTGCTAGGACAAGAGCTATACCACTACCCATTGTCCCTGAACCAATAACAGCTATTTTCTTGAATTGAGAATCCATACAATTCAAAATATTACTATGTAATATTTAAGAATTAACAAGTGTCCGTAAAAGTTGGATACATATAGTTTCTCGTAACTGCGAGGTATTACATCGCCTTTTAATATTTTTTTAGGTTTTTTTACATGGTGCACCAGAAGATGGGGTCAAAGGTAGAAGTTAAATTCCGCGACTATGACATCTATAAGCTTGCAATATGTGGTCCCGGAAGATCTGGTAAGACAACAATATGTAAGAGAATTAGCGAAAATATTTTTCTGAAAAAATATAAACCAACAGTTGGAGCTGAATTTCATACTTATTCATTTAGGACTAAGCAAGGTAAAGCTGTTGCTCTTTTCTATGATATGGCTGGTCAGAAACGATTTGGGATTGTAAGAAAACTGCTATATCCTGGAACAAACGCAGCAGCTATTATTTATGATGTATCAAACAGAGATTCTTTCAAACAGTGTGCAGATTGGATTAGGGAATTAAGACAAGAAAACATCAACATAGACATAACTATTGTTGGAAATAAAACAGACATTTCAAGAGAAATACAACGTGATGACGCCGAGAGAATAGCTAGAAGATTGGGATGTCGTTATGTTGAGACTTCTGCTCTTACTGGAGATGGTGTAGCAATACTTTTAAGAACCTTAATTGAGAGTGCAATGAAAGACCAAAGCAACAAATACAAATTAAGTGGAAGATAATTTTTGCTTTTCTTTTGACTCATCTTTTAGCGGAAGATTTTTCAGCGTCTAAACATTCAAAAAACTGATGAGTAAAAAAATCCGACGAGTTTCGAATATCAAAATATATGTAACGCAATATGCCATTTTTCTACTTGGAGGAGTTTTATTCATTGTTGGTATTTACATGTATGATTATGGTGCAGGTCTTGCAGAAATCAACCCAGATGAAAGAGGATTAGAAATTGCAGGATTTATCTTAATTGCTTTAGGATTGATTTTTGTTGTTCTTTCTTATATCTATGCTCGTACAGGCGCTAAAGTTATAGGTACAAACTGTCCTTTATGTCATGGAACAGGTTATGTTGATGCAGGATTCAGAAAACAAGCAAGAAAAGAAATCTGTTCAGTTTGTAATGGGACAGGAAAGATGTATGATAAAGGAACGAAAATGTGGGAAGAAGAACAAAGAAAACAAGTTCTTCAGAAAAAAACTCAAGAGAATACTGAAAGCAAATTAATAGATGAAGAAAAATAGACAGGAGATAGCAACTTTTCTTTCTAACTAGTCTATTATAGCCAAAATTAATAAAGATATGCTATCTGAAATGTACAATGGCTAAAATCATTCTCATTACAGGTGATGGAAAAGGCAAAACGTCTTCTTCTATTGGTCATGCTTATTTAAATCAATTAAAACAAAAAAAGATTGTAATTGCACAATTTCTAAAAACTGGAAAAAATTGCGGAGAATGTAATTTCTTCAAAGAATTTCACAATGTAAAATGGTTTAATTTTGGAAAAGACGAATTCTATTTGTCAGATAAGCAATTAAACGAATTTCAAAATATGATAACTAAAGGTATAGCAAGGATTTATCAGGAATTAAGTGAAAACAAAACGGATATTCTTATTTTAGATGAACTAGGAGTAGCTTTTTCACATAATTTGGCGAAATGGAACGATTTTGAATCTCTTATAACTCTTGTAGAAGAGGAGATTATAATCACAGGGAGAAGAATACCAGAGGAAATAGAACATAAGGTGGACAAAATAATCTTAATTGAAGAAGTTAAACATCCTTATCATAAAGGGATAAAAGCTAGAAAGGGGATTGAATTCTAAGCAAAATCATTTTTCACTTTCACACATTATTTAATTTTTTTACTTTTGAAATGGGGTCACCCTTCGAAGAAGTTAAATTAATGTTAAACTACTGTCTGATTAAGTATTACCTTTAAATACTCTAACCTCTTCGAAGTAATAGTAGTGGTGTAATGTAATGAGCAAAAAGACAGAGACAGAAGAAGAATTTCCTGAATCTGATGATAAAGAGATTGAAGAAGAATATGAAGAACATCTTATAGAACTAGCTGAGGAGGAATCTAAAAAAGAATCCAAAAAACAAGTTTACAAGGATTTATCTAATATACCAGGTTTAGGAAAGAAAACTCTGGATACTTTAAATGAAAATGGTATCAATGAAATCGAGGAGTTAATGACCACTAGACTTATTGAACTCCAAACTATGGGTATTCAAAGAGCAATAGCAAAAAAAATTAGAGCTGAAATTGCTAGCTCAGTTCCTAAATACAAGTTTTTCAAAGAAGAGATAGGATTAGAAGATCTTCCGGGTATTGGAAAATCAACAGCTGATATGCTGAGAGAAAAAGGTTTGAATGTTTATCTTCTTGGTACAACTCCTGTAAGAGAATTAGAAGAGAAATATGGAATAACAGAAAGTGCTGCGAAAAAATACAAAGAATCACTCAGTGAAATTAGAGGTGGAATTGAATTCATTAATGCTTTTGAAATAATGGAAAAACAAAAAGGTTCACCTGCTTTTACATATGGTATAAAAGCTTTGGATGCTCTAACCACCATTGATGAATTAGGTGTTTCAGGTGTTAGATTAGGAGAGACCATAGAGTTATTTGGTCCATTCAGATCAGGAAAATCCCAGCTATGTCATCAATTATGTGTAACTGTTCAACTCCCCCCAGAACTTGGCGGTGTTGGTAAAAAAGCTGTTTTTATAGATACAGAAGGTACTTTTTCACCAAGTAGAATTAAAGCTATACATGCAAAACTGCAAAAAGACTTAGGTTGGGAGAAAAGTTTTGAAGACGTTCTAAGAGACATCACTTACGCTAGAGCATACAATTCAGACCATCAGATGACTCTAGTAGAAAGATTATTGGAACTGTTTTACAATCATAAAGACGAATATGGCTTTGTTGCATTAGATTCAGCAACAGCACACTTTAGAGCTGAATATGCGGGAAGAGGGACACTAGCTGAAAGGCAGCAAACAATTAACCATCACTTAGGTATTTTAGGCAGATTAGCTGACACATATGATGTTGCTGTAGCTATAACAAATCAAGTTCAATCAAATCCTGCAGCATTTTTTGGAGATCCAACACAAGCTATAGGTGGTAATATCTTAGGACATTGGGCTACAACACGATTTTATCTAAGAAAATCCAAAGGAGAAAAAAGAATTATTAGAATCTATGATTCGCCTTATCTACCAGAAACAGAAGCTGTATTTGCTATAACACCAGAGGGCTGTGTTGATGTGGACGAAGCTTAAATGTATTATTCCAAAGAAGTTCCACAACTTCCACAATATTTCCATCTTATATTAACAACAGAATTACAATATGAACATCTACTTCTATATTCTGCTGGAATATTGGTTTCAGGGATTCTGGAAATATCACCACCATAACGAGTTACAGGCGATAAACCAACCATCTCAGCAGGATCAGAATCTAATTCTCTATTAAAATCGGAATCTAAGAAAACGTCTTCTTCTAAATCATCGGATGATAAGGAGTCAGTTAACGGGTCAGAAAAAAGATTGGTTATATCTAAATCATCTAGGTCAATTTTAACAGGATCTGTATAAAAACGATTTGAAGAGGATTGATTAGAATCTCCATCATAAATTGAAGTTTGAGTAGTTTGTTTAAGGTTATTTTCTGATGAGAAGGTTTTACTAGTCTGTTGTTGATATAATTTGTCATATATTTTACAATGTTCAGAAATTGGACAAGATGATGAACCATATTGAAGATTTGGTGAAGCATCAACAAATGTTCTACCAACCAATAAAGAACCATTAAGAAGATGAATCTTCAATCCTTGCTCAATTAACGCTTTAAGAATAGTCTTCGGATCATAAGATTCACCATTAATTTCAATAATGCCTTTAATATCATTGAAGTTCATCATAACATATAATACAATTAATCTATTAAGTTAAAAAATTAGTATTATATCAATATGAATACGGGTATTACTAAAAAGAGAAAATAGGTAAAAAAAGCTTCACTCTTGATATTTTAAGTGGATAGCTTTTGTCACTCTGTTAAGCCAATCATCTAATTTTTCAATAAGCTCACTATGAACTTCTGGTAGTAGAACATCACTTTCAGGCATTTTAGCAACTCGTTGTACCCAAGAATTCAATTCATATAACATTGGAGACATTCCTACTTGAGTTTCCACTTCATCTCTAAGTTCCTCTAACATTTGTGAGATATTCCCACAACTGGAATTTGGACTAATCATTTGTGTTATATGTTTGAATTTTGCTGATACTGCAGAAAATGCGGCATCAGCTTCAACTGAAGAACCGCCAGCTGGTTTCTCCTCACTAATACCCGGGGAAACATATTCTTCCTGCTTTTGTTTCTTTGATGGTTTGGATTCAGCAACAGGTGCTTGAACAGCAGGAGCTGGGGTACTTACTGGAGTTGATGAGCTCACTGAAGCACCTAAGCCATCAATCTTCGCATTAAGATTGGTAATCATATTTTTTATTCCCGGTATTTCTCCAAGCTTAAGTCCAACTTCTGACACTTGATTCTCTACATTTGAGAAACCTGACATCTTGGATTCTAATTGAGAAATTTGTGTGGATAATTTGGCAATTGAATCATTAACGTTTTGAACTAATGTTGATAGTTTGTTAATTGAATTAATTAATTGTACTAACATTTCTTCTGGATTACTCATTAATAGTCACAATAAGAGAATCACATCAAATTTAAAAAAATTTTTGGCTTAGGCGTATTAATTAGCTGTTAAAATTCTATTGAAAAGATATAGGTGTATAGGAGTTACATAATCTTAATAAAGCTAGCAAACCTTTCATAAATGAAGGCTAATGAGTGAAAGAGATATTGTAGAATTGCTTGTTAGATGGCGTTCTGTGGCAATGATGCTAGAAAGAGAAGAATTCAGGAGAATAGCTGGTGATCAAAAAGGACTTATTGCTGCAATACTAATGATATTACTCGAGATGCAGAATAAAGGTTCTGGAGTATATTAGAAGGAAAATAGGAATTAAAAACAAGGGATAAAGATGTTATCTGAAGAAGAATTCTGGCCTCGGATTGCTATTGAAGCAAACGAATTAAAAAAAGAGTTACCAACCTTCAAACCAGTTGATGGTAATACTTTATTATGGAGAGGATTCATCTTCGGAGCTGGACTATATGAAGGGGGAGTGTTTGTTTTAGAAATAGAAATTCCAAGAGAGTATCCATTTAAACCTCCAAAAGTAAAAATGTTAACAAAAGTGTTCCATGCCAATGTTTTTGATACTAGAATATGTGTAGGAGTACTTGGAGCAGATTGGACTCCAGCAAACAATCTAGTTGATGTTATTGAATCGATACGATTTATTTTGTGTAATCCCAATCCAGACGATCCATTAAATTCTACAGCTGCTAATCTCATGAAACGTGATCCAAAAGAATATGCTCGTAAAGTAAAAGAATATGTTGAAAAATTCGCTACATTTGAGCAAATAGGAAGATATGAGTTATAATTTTTATATCAAATTTAATATTATCATCATAAGTAATTTTTATTTAGAGTTAAAAAAATATTGAATAGATGTCTCAAGGATATATTCAAGAAGTGTTTTCAAGTTTTCAAGGAGAAGGTGCTTCAGTCGAAGGAAGTTGTTACGGATTAAGACAGATATTCGTTAGACTCTCAGGATGTCCTTTGGCTTTAGGTGTACATGGAACTAAAGGTTGTATTTGGTGTGATTCCCCAAAATCTTGGAGTACTAAACCAAAAAAATGTCTCGTAGAAACAAAACCTGGTAGTCAAAAGTTTAACAAGATTGAGAATCCACTAAATCCAAATGATGTTGTAAAAATTATCAAGAATCTGACAACCACTGATTTACATTCCATAAGCTTTACTGGAGGAGAACCTTTATTTCAAGAATTATTTCTTGAGGAAACGATAAATCTGCTCAGATTGAATAATTATAGAATTTATTTAGAAACAGCCTTCACTGATGATTTTGAATTTCTGAGAAAAATTGCAAAGAGAATAGATTATGCTTGTGTAGACGTTAAAGATAGAACTGCAGAAGCAGCTTTGAATTGGGAAAAACTAATAGAGCAGGAATTTTTAATGTGTAAGATATTAAAAAGTGCCAGAACTAAAATCTATGCAAAAACGGTAATAACCAAAGCCTCAAAAAAAGAAGATTTCGAAATAATAGCAAAAAGATGTGGAGAGATTGGTGTTCCACTAGTAATTCAATTTGTCTCACCTCCATTGGGATCTAATATTGAAAAACCTACATGGGAGCAAATAAATAGCTTCACTATAATAGCAGGCGAGTATTTACCTGCTGATAAAATAGGTGTCTCAATACAAATGCATAAAGCTATTGAGATACTTTAGGTGATGAAAAATGAAATTAAATAGCAAATCATTATCTGATGTTCAATCAGATGATTCAAAAATACAGATTGGAATCAAGAGGGTTGGTGTTTGCAATATACCTAAAATTATCAAACGCAAAAGATTTGGTGAGATAAACGAGTTAACTACAAAAATTGATGTTTATGTTGATTTACTCCCTTCAAAAAGAGGCATACATATGTCTCGAAACATTGAAGCAATTAATGAGGTCATATCCACCCTTACTGGAGAAGTAATCACAGATAGTGAAGAATTGTGTTCTCAAATTGCTAAAAAGGTATTATTAGCTCAACCAGGCGCAACTAATTCAGAAGTCAATCTAATAGCTGACTACGAATTAAAAACATATTCTAAGGCTATTAATGGTGAAAAATCAAGTGTTCACAAGCTTAGAGCCGGAGCTAGAGCTAAAAAGAACGGTGAAGACATAGAAGTATGGAAAATTATTGGTGCAGAGGTTGAAGGAACTACAGTATGTCCTTGTTCTCAAGAATTGTCTAGAGATTATGCTTATGAGAAATTGTTGGAAAAAGGTTTTACTAAAGAACAAGTAGAGCTTGCTCTTGAGGATATGCCTTTAGCAGCTCATAATCAGAGATCAAAATCAATTCTTATTTTTGAACAACCAAGAAATGCAGAAAGAATAGAACTTGAAGATATAATTAGAATTCTTGAAAACGCTATGAGTGCACCAACTCATGAGGTATTGAAGAGAAAAGATGAGCAGTCAGTAGTGATATATGCACATAAAAAGCCTGTTTTTGTCGAAGATGTAGTTCGTACTATTCTTAAACAAGTAGCACTTAAGTATGAAAATCAACCACCAGAAACTCAAATTTGTGTTAAGCAGATAAATTACGAAAGTATTCATCAACATAACGCAGTCGCTGAAGTAAAAACTACACTTCAAAGATTAAAAGAGCAATTAAACGGTTTTGAGAATAATGAAGAAAGTTAAGAAAAACCAATATACAATAATTGTGGAAGATTTTTCAACACCTACCACATATGATGGATCACAAATAGCCAGCAGATTTACAGCAGAGAGATATGGTGTATTTGGTGAAACCATATTAATTTTTCGAGGAGGGATGAAATTATCTCCAAAAGAGATGATAGATATAAAGGATATAGTGAGAGAGTCACACTTAAACGAGATTCTGATAAGTTCTGATGATTCATTACATCTAATAATCGAGGAATTTGACATTCAACCCCCAAACATGGAACTTGAATACTACAGATTGCAGATATTGGTTCAAAATGTAATAGAGGTTCTTAGAAGTCATAAAATTGAAATCTCAAGGAAAGGAACAGATATGTATATTGCCGGGAAAAAACTTAATGTTGCTATTGCCACTACAAGTATATCAAGTAGCAAAATTCATCTGGGGATAAATATTACAAGTTCAGGAATTCCTACACATGTAAATGCAACTAGTCTTCTAGAGCTTGGCATAAAACAAGAAGACATAGAAAATATAGCACTCGATATTGCTGAAAGATATGTAAATGAAATATCAAAAATAAAAGAAGATGTATCAAAAACCAGATCAATTTAGGTGATTACTATGAAATTAAAAATCTCAGGTGATAAACTTACTTTCGCTGCAGCTCACATGTTAATTCATCACGATAAATGTGCACGTCTTCACGGACATAATTATGAAATTGAAGTAGAAATTGAAGGATCTCTTGATGAAAATAATATGGTGATTGATTTTGGTCCATTCAAAGCAAGTGTTAGTGCTATCATTAAAGAGCTAGATCACATGGTTATTCTACCAGAAAACAATTCAAAACTTACTATAGAATTGGATCAAAAACAATATAAAGTCTCTACTGAAGATGGAAAATTTTATCGTTTTCCAAAAGAGGATGTAATAATGGTCCCACTTAAAGCAACAACTGTTGAATTATTAGCTAAATATTTATATGATAAATTAAAGGAACAATATCCTCAATTCAATTTAACTATCACAATGTCTGAAACGCCAACCAGCATTGTTTCTTATACAGAATAAGAAAGGAAAATAATACACATATAATACGTGAAATTACAGAGGAAAAGGATTAAGATGGATACGGCAATTATTTTGTTCTCTGGAGGATTAGATTCAACAGCATGTGTTTATTGGTCTCTTGAAAAATTTGACAGAATATTGCTACTTAGTTTTCTTTATGGAAGCAAAGAAGATGATACTATAATAAAAGTAAACAAAAAATTTTCATCTATACTGAATCTGGAAAGTAAAATAATAGAACTTCCATTTCTAGACGAATTTACAATAAACTCAGGTTCTACACTTTCAGAAATAGGTAGAGAGGTACCAGAAATTATTACATTTGAACAGCTTGATTCTGAAGAGTTAACTAAGCAAACCGCAAAATCTGTTTGGGTTCCTGGGAGGAATATCCTATTCATTTCTATCGCGGCTTCTTTTGCAGATAGCCTAGTTTTACCTGTTAAGATTCTATTTGGTGCAAATTATGAAGAAGGAACTACTTTTTCGGATAATACTCAAGAATTTGTTGACCGTATGAATGAAGCTGTCAAGCTAGGTTGTAGAAATAATATTGAAGTAATAGCACCTTTTCATGAGAAACAGAAAAGTGAAATCGCGAAATTTCTCAAAAATAAGAACGCATCAATCGAATTTTCGTCTTCATGTTATCAGATAAAGGATTGGACCAAAGATGGTCACCCAATCCATTGTGGTAAATGTGAATCATGTCAAAGAAGAAAAAGAGCCTTTCAAATTGCAGGAGAAAAAGATCCTACAACATATCTCTTTTGAAAAAACGTTTTTATTTGTGAAAATCCTAACATTACAGTGGGGTGTAATTATGGATTTTCGTGTTTTTTCAATAAGAAGGGATGGAAGCTATAAAGAAGTACCTGCTAAAAAAGAAAGTTTCCTGGATGAAAATGGAGCTTATTTGATAATGGATAGGAATGAGAGAAAAATATACATATATAGAAAGGATGGAATTTCAAGTGTTCTTTCATATTCAGCGGGAAGAGCTGCTACCAACTTGAAAACACTGAAAGGTTCAAGGTATAACATAGTAAACATAGAACATGAGGAGAGAGATAGAATATTTCCAGAATTACTTCGAAGGATGGAATCTGGTGCTTTTGAGCAGTTGCCACATTCTTCAAGAGAATATTTACCTACTAAAGCCTATGTTTACGGAGAAAAAACCTTACCTATTACAAGAACAGTTGAAAACAGATCTTCTATAGATAGTGAATCAAGGGAGATTGAATCGAAAATAATTGATGTCAAGAAACCAGAGGAACACAATTTAAAAACAAACAGCTATGATATAGAAAATATAGTCAAAACTCTTGCGTCAAAGATTCTCTTTGAATCTAATGTTGAAAATCTAAGGAACTTAGAGAAACCTCCTAGATATGAATTGAAAAGTGAATTGGTAAAAAAAATAGATGAATTGCTGGATAAAATGTATGATTAAATGGCATAGTAACACATAGTTACTGGTCATTTTCGTTTTATTTTTGCCATAAAAAATCCTTCAGTCTCATGTAGATGAGGAAATACTTCTTGTACTACTCCTGCGTCTATTTCTGTTTGGATACCGATTGTTGGATTTGTTTTCTCTAGATAGAAATCAGTATTTTCTTTCAAAAAAGACGCAATCTGATTAGAATTTTCTTCTTGAAATAAAGAACATGTAGAGTAGATAATAGTTCCTTTTTCCTTAATCAAGGAAGCAGCAGCTTCTAACAGCTCTTTTTGAAGGTTAACGTACCATTGTAAATCTCTTGGTTTTAATCGCCACCTATTCTCAGGTCTGGATGAGTATGTACCTGACCCTGAACAAGGAGGATCAAGAAGAATTTTATCAAAAGTAGAATTGATTCTCTTATGGAGTTCTCTTGCATCAGTTTTTATTGTTTTTATACCTTTAACACGTAAAAGCTTCAGTCTGTTTTTCAAAAGCATAGTTCTTTCATCATTTATATCCACAGCTGTAATACCTTTTCCAGTTCCTATAAGAGCTGCAATATGTGATGTCTTACCTCCTGGAGATGCACACATATCAAGTATCCGCTCACCTTTCTTAGGATTCAGAATAATAGAAACTACTGCAGAAGCTTTCTGCTGAACAACTATTTCTCCTTGGATATATTCTTTTATTCTAGGAATTGGGACCGGACTCGTTTCTATCTTTAGGAGGTTTGTGATTTCGTTAACTCTTGAGTATTGAATATCTTGTTCTTTTAATGATCGCTCAACTTTATCTAGTCGAGATTTTAGAGTGTTAACTCTTACATAAAGTGGAGGATTTATCTCAAGTGATTGCAGCAATTCTAAAGTAAATTCCTCTCCCCGTTGATTTATAAATCTTCTAATTATCCAAGTAGGAAGAAAAAATTGGAGAGAAAGTCTGGTTGCGAGATCATTTCGATCTTTGAGAAGCTGAAATTCCTCTATATCCTCTATTGATTTAAGAATAGCTAGGAAATTAAAATTTCCAATTTGAGAATAATATCCTTGCAGAAGTTTATAAACATCAGTCACTGATTTTTTCTTGATTTTCAACAAATAAGTTGAGAGTCTAAATAGACTTCTATTCTCAGGTTTTATCTTTTTAAGAGAAAAGGAAGGAGAACCGGTTTTGATATACATATCAATTAAATTGAGTTTTTTATATATTTCAAAAACAGAAACATATAGAATAGATTCATCTTCTTTTGATATCTTGGTATTTTCAATAACAGATCTAAGAGAGGAACGAATAGATTTTCCTCTGTCTATAGCTTTGAGAGCAGTAAGTACCAAAGGTAAGAGATTATCCATATTTGACCCCCTCATTCTAAATTAAATTTATTTTTTATTGTGCAATTCTTGGTAAGTAAGACCCCCCTTTGTTTCAAAAGGTTGGAATAAAACTTGTTCTCCAACCTCTAGTTGAAGAATTTGTGCAAATTTGCGAAGAGCAATATTACAATAATCAACAAATGGAACATAAATAAAATTCATTTTGCTGTTCTGGTATAATGGAAGCTTAATAGAATCAATCTTAAAACTGATTATAGTATTAACACCTTCATTCTGTAAAAATTCTAATTGTGTTGAAGAGAAAGAATTTCTTTCAAGAACCATTGACAGGTTAGAATCGTCATGAGCAAAAGGATAAGCAAACCAATTCTTGTTCAAATGGCTCAAATTAGTAAGATAATCATCAAAAGTGATATTTTGAGTATCCCATTTAATAAGTGGAAATGCATCATTTCTTGTAAGTTCGATAGCATTGACATTTGTTAATCCTAAAGTCTGTAAGAAATATGCAAAACTTCCTTTTTGAGAATAAATCCACTCTTCTGGTAAGTGAATGGTTTTAATGTTGTTTGTTACGAGGGCTTTAAGGAGTTCAAAATCTCTTTCTGATAAAGGAAATTTTGTTTGTGTTATGGAAAGTGGCAAAAGAGTTATTGCAAGTAAAGCGTTATTATCTTTCATAAAATGAACGAGTTTCAGATTCATCAATGGTGAAGTAATGATACATTTTACATTTGTTGCTTTGAGTTTATGTTCGGAATAGGTTCCGAATTCTATGCCAAAATTTACTGAATCTATAACTTCTTTGTCACAGATATTTCTTAAAGAAACCAGAATTTCATCTAACGATTTTGTCATGTTAAGAAAAAGGAGGAAGAATGACTTAAAAACACTTTGGGGGCATACTTGAATCTGAAGAAAATTATACAGTAACCACATGTTGTTATTGCTTTTCAAAGACTTTCTTTACAGGAGCAAAGATAAATGTTAATTCTTTAGCCACGGTTTTCTTTAAATCAAGGGGATGTAATTCACCTGCTTTAAAAGATCTTTCTAATGTTGTATAATTACTAAATTGCAAATCCCCTCCAAATTTTTCTGGTCTTTCGATTTTTAACGAATCTATATTGGGAAAAATAATTAACCGAGCTATCTGAAGAACAGGATTTTCTTCAACAGTTTTAGCTGGACAATATGCTTTCCTCATTTTTTCATATATATTATCTTCTGAATCTGTAACAGAAATCATAGATTCTGGAATAGAAGAAGACATTTTAGATCCTGGTCCTGTTAATGCTGAAATAAGTGGAGTATGAACACAAGTTGGTGATGGTAAATCAAGTTCAGATGGGAAGAGTTCTCTAGCTAACATGTGAATTTTTCTTTGTTCCATACCTCCTTGAGCAGCATCAAGATCCAAGTATTTAATGTCTAGAGTTTGCATGAGCGGGTAAATCATTTGAGAAACTGTAGCGTTATCAATATCTCGAGCAACTTCCTGCATTGATCGTAGACCTCTCTTTATTGAAGTTCTCAAAGCTAGTTTATGGAGTTCTCTGATATACTCCTTTGTATACTGAAAATCACTTCCTAAAACAATTTCAGGATTTTTCAAACCTAATGCATTCATGGCTTTTTCCCATAAAACACACTGTTGAGCTATTTCCTCTTCTGTTCCTTTTTTATTTAATAAGGCATGAACATCAGCAAGGAGGATTTTAACATGAAATCCAGCAGCCTCCATATCTTTTAGTTTCATCACAGTTACAGCATGACCTATATGAACAGGACCACTAGGTTCATATCCAGTATAAACGTTAGGTTTGGTTTTTGTTTCTAAAATACTTCTTAACTCGTCTTCTGTTACGATTTCTTCAGTATTTCTTTTTATCAAATCAAATTTAACTTGAGAATCCATATGAACCATCTGATAATTTAATATTATCAGAAGTTTTCTGAATCACCTTAAAAAGATTAAGAAAAGAGATTGATAACTCATGATTCTTTTATTTGCCACCCACAGGCAACCCAAGCTTCCTTCATTTTTGGATTCTTTTCTAGGAATCTATCAACAAGTTCCTTGGGTACTTTATTCATTGAACAAGAGAAATTTGCGCATCTTTTACAGGTATTACCTAATAATACTCTCGAAAAATACCCTGCTACTACCATAAATAGAAAAGAGCAAATCACCAGTGGGATACCTGCAAATAAGTAAACGTTATAATTTAGTGCGAAGTAGATTATTCCCCAAACAATTCCCAAAAAAGGGAATAAATCAATAAAAGTACCAAATATCAACATGATAATTTTTTCTGTTCTACTAATTGGTTCAGGTTTATATTCCCAAAGTTTAGGCATACCTCTTAAAGCCCAACATCTCAGAAACTTCCCCTCTTTTTCATAGAAAGGACAATGACTGCACAACAATCTAGGCTCTAAAATTAGAAAAGTAAATAGAAGAACCATAATATATAAAATAAACATCCACCAATGACCAATTATAAGTCCTGAGAAAACAAAGATTGCAATAGCAAAAATCCGATAGGCAATATTTCCTATTGTAAATTTGTTAGCAAATTTCTTATCTACAAAACAGATTAATTCACCCTCAATATCACATTCAGCACAACTTGAATTTTCATCTGCAATGCAATTCTTCGGCAATTCTAATATTGCTTCATCAGACACAGTCATATTAAGAATAAGAATGAAGAATATGCTTTAAATTTTTTCTAGAAATCTATTATCTCTTGTTTAATCTTGTGCTTTTCCATAAAATTTTCCAACTCAGAAAATTTAATAGGTGTACCAACTCGAACCCCTGTAGCTTCAATTTCCATTGCACTTAATGCAGCAGCAATCTTGGATGTATCTTCCAATGATTTTCCCATTAGAGTTCCATATATTATTCCACTCATAGTAGCATCGCCTGCTCCTGTAGAATCTACAAGAAGAGTTTTGGGAGGAGTGGTTTTCACAAGCTGTTGACCATCACTAAACCATTGCCCTTCATGTCCTAGAGTAATATTTACTTTTTCCAATCCCCAATCAAATAGTGTTTTCATTCCATCAAGAATATCTTTCTTTCCTGTAAGAGCTATAAGTTCCTCATTATTCATACTTGTAATTTGACTGCTTTTCAAGAGATCAATTGTTTCTTCAAGACGGTGCTTTATTATGGATATGGAAGGTGCTCCTGCAACTATTCCATTTGTTGGCTTTGTAAGTTCTATGCAATGCTTAATTGCATCAATAGCATGATCAGAAGTAAGTGATGTCCAAGCAAAACATTTTGTAGATAATAGCATATTTTCAAGAATATTAGTTTTTGAGAATAAATTATTTGCACCTTTATAAGCTAAAATCGATCTATCCTTTCCCCATGGAGTTATCAGAACAATGGAGACTGCAGTTATATCTTTATTGAAAATCTTCACGCCAGAAACATCTACACCGTGGCCTTTCATGTTATCCAAACAAACTTTTCCATTCATATCATCACCCACTCCACCAAGATAGGCTGTGTGGAAACCTATGTTCGATAAGTTACAAGCTATATTGGCTGCAGAACCACCAGGGAAGAATTTTATAGACTTGACATTCAATTTGCTAGAATATTCTATTGCAATATATTTCTTCTCAACTTGATTCTCTCCCGAGAGTTCCATTCTCATCAAATCATCAAAGGTAAAAATCATATCCATAGTACATGAACCTAAACTAATCAAATCATATTTTTTATTCTCGTTATTCATTGAAAGAAATATTATTGCTCTGTTTAATAAACTATACTAAAAAGAGGAGAAGTAGGCTATGAAATTATAAAAAATTCAGTAGCCCATAAAATACCTTCATCATCCTCAGTGAATGTATATTGGATAACATCTCCGACATTAGCTAAAACGACACCATTCCAATGAGTCTCATTAAGATAAGATTGAGAACATCTAATAATTCGAGAATCATTTAATTGGAATACAAATATGCTATCTCCTCCTTCCACATACATACCTACATCTTCAATCTGAGCAAATTCATATTCTTGTTGAGGAGTCCCTGATGCAAAAAATGATTTGAATTCTAATCTTGCTTCTTTAACCACTTGAGACCCAGTGAGACCTTCTGCTTCAGCTATTGAGATATAACTTGAATCTAGAGCATCAATTACACAAACATGGGACAGTCTTTGTACTGATCCACTTTGCCAATATATTGGAATAAACCAAGCAAGTCTATAACCAATTGTTGTATTAATGGTATAAGGTACTGGCATTTGAACTATGTAACTTCCTGTATTGGGAGCTGTTAGTTGTCCTCTAGCTAATTTAGATGCTGTAAGAGCAGATATAAATCCTCTACTTCGTAGATCATAAAAAGTAGTCCCATTCTTTCTTATAATTCCAATTCCTCCAAGTGTCTCTTCTGAATCTTTTGGATGAGTAGCAAAGAAAGCTAAAGTTTTATTTTCAAATTTAACATATCGTATATCTTCAACTCCTTCACCATAGAATCCCAACCTATCTGAACTATAATTAGGGAATCCACTAAATAATCTTATATTCCCTTCAACTGATGTATCTCGCTTGTTTCCCCAATTTATTATCCACTTTTCTTCGATTAATACTTCAGAATAAATCTGTAAGATATAATCTGGTGTTGAGTCTAATTCGTTTACTGAGTAGTGAACAATCAACTCACCAGTTTTGATATCGAGAACATCTATACCATCAGATTTCCATGCACCATAAACATCTCTAGTGGTTCTTGTAACAACATATACCCATTCAAATCCTGTCCAAGCTGGATAGGATCGCAGATATTTAGCTCCTTGATCACGTCTATAGTTTTTGAGAACAATATCATGGTTTCTCCAGAGACCTTCAGCATAGTTGAAATCTCCTCTAGCAAAATTAATAATTATTGGTTCAGCATTTGGACTGTTCACTTCTACTAAGATTAAACCCCAAGCCAAATTAAATTGTCCTGGTGTCCAAAACTGCGCAGAAGATTTAGGTGCGTATATCATACACCAATAGATAGAACCATTTACATAGATTACATTAGCTTCCATTAGTTCAGCATTAGAACCGAAGACTGCTTTGTTTTGTTCAGCTTTACTTATAGCAAATTCTTTTGTGACAAGACGGATATTACCATCTATCTCGCTTTCCTCATTCAAAACAACAAAAGGTAAATTTGTTGAATCATAAATTACCATTGATTCGAAGTGTTTTGCACTCAGCATAGTTTTTCGAATACCCAACAAGGAGTGCCCTCCGATTATGATTATCAAAATCAAAACAACAAATAAGATGGCTGATTTTCTTTTTCGTATTACTCTAGCAATAATGTTGGTTCTATTCATCGTAATTTCAAATGTTAATGCAAGAACGATAGTGATAGATCCTACCAGTATCAAATGCTCATAAACCGCTACCATCATAGTTCTAGTCCAGAAACCAACAACCCATACACCTAACAATAAGAAACAAAAAACACCTATAGAGAGATGTCCTAGTGTTTTGTTTCTCTGTCTTATTCGAAATATTATCCATATTAGTGGTACATAGGCTATAAATAATAGAAAAGTAACACCTGCATAACCCATAAACTGCAATTGCTAGCTTCCAATATAAATTTATTTTAAATTACAATACAAATCTTTTCTTTCTAATAGGCTTTCCTCAAATCTAATTTCATCCATATTTCTAAAAGATTATAAATACTCTCTAAAATAAATTTTTATTTATATAGAGTAAAAAAACCACATGAGTAAAACTACTATTCTCTCGAATATAGCTGCTGATATACCTGAGAATCTAATAAATAAATACCGAATTTTCATGATACAAGTACCTGTAGAATTTCCTGATACTAATGAAGTCTTACTTTATCCTAGAGATATTAATTTTGAAGATTTTCTTAAGAGACTTCATACAGATAGAAATTATCCTCAGCCAGTTCAACCCAAAATTGATTACTTTGTAAAAGTTTTTGAGAAATTAGAAAAAGAAGGAAATGACAATCTGCTAATCATCAATATGACATCAAGGGGAACAGGCATAGTAAACACTGTTAAGGTTAGTATTAGGCAATATCAAAAAGAAGGAGGAAAATGCAATTTTTTCCAATATGATTCAAAAGAAGGTTCTTTTGGGGTCGGTATTTCAGTAATTAAAGCAGCCAAACTCTTAGAAGAAGGATACTCATTTGAGGAGACAATTGCTAGTTTAGAAGATTTTAAAACTAAAGAATTAGTCACAACCTTTACATTTGAGAGCCTAAAATTCCTTCAGAGAAGTGGACGAATTGGTTTAATAAAATATCTCATGGGATCTGTTCTTAATATTCATCCTTGTTTGGAAGGAACAAGAGAAGGAGAAATAAACTCATTTCATCAAGCAAAGACATATGATGATGCAATTGAAAATATTATAAATCGAGCCTATGATAAGTTAAAACATTTCAAAAATCTAGGTTGTTATATAGTAGCAGGAAATGCAGAAAGGGGATCAAAACTTGCAAAACAAATACTAATCGAACAATTTCCAGAAGTGCATTTCTACAGTATAATTCCAATGAGTGGTATAACGTATTGTTTTACAGGACCAGGTTCTGTTATTATTGTAATGTTCAATGATTTTAAGCACTAAATAAGTTTCTAAAAAGAAAAAACGAAAAGAGTAACTTTTACTCTTTTAATACTTCATACCATTTCTTCAAAGTTGCAGTTTTCCACTGTTCTCTTCCTTCTCTAGGAGGATAATACTCAATCTTTTCTGCCTGTTCCAGAATTTCTTCCTCAGATTTACCTTCAGCAATTTGCTCTTTCATAAGTTTGACTACTTTTTCAAGATAATCAAGAAACTCTTTTACAGGCTTTTTATCAGAGATTTGACCATGTCCAGGAATATAATATTCTACATCTAGAGAAAGATATTCTTTCAATGCTGCAATCCAATGGATAGGATTAGCTGAAGGTGGTCCTCCCCACGGAAATTGTCTATTAAATAGATTATCTCCAGCAAATAAGACCTTATAGTTTGGACAATAAACGTAACTTGACCCTTCAGTATGCCCTCCAGTTCTTTTTACAATAACCTTTACATCACCATCTACCAATTCGTATTTGTTTGTGAAGGTTTTATCTGCTAAGACAATCCTTAATCCTTCCAATGTCGATGGATCTTCTGCATTTTTTCTCAATTCCTCTAAGGCTTTTGGTGTCCAGTTTTTCTCTTGCGAATTTACCATCTCTTCATAATTAATCTTAGATGTAATTATAGCACAATCTTCAAAGATTTGATTCCCAAAAACATGATCACCATGAGCATGAGTAAGAAAAAGAATAGAAGCTTTTTTACCTGTTTCTTGTTCTATATGTTCTCGGAATTTTTTAATTTGAGGAATATTCATCCCCGAATCAACAAAAACTATCTGTGAAGGTAAGACATAAGCAGTAACATTACCTCTAGTACTCCCATCTGTAATAGCATAAACATTCTCATTTACTTTATCAATAGACACGAAATACACCAATTAAGTGAAGAAAATAGAAGTAGAAAAAACTTTTGGATAAAAGAAAGCCGATACAAGACTCAGGTAAATTAGGTGATATTTTAAAAAAGTACCAAGTAAACAACGATTCATTTAATCAAAAAGAACAGCATGAACTTCTGGAATAAATCTTAAATATAGCCAAATATGGTCAGATTTGTTAGTGATACAATGTATACTATGTCTGTTACTCCTCGAATAAGTGAGATAGATGTTAATGAGAAGGTTAAACTCACTGCTCTTATGGATTATTTTCAGCATATCGCTTACAAGCATGCTGATGAATTAGGGATTGGTCATCATCAGATTTTTCACCAAGGACTTACCTGGTTGCTTTTGAGATATACTCTAAAAGTTCACCGTTACACCTCCCCAAATGAAGAGTTAAAAGTATCGAGTTGGGTAGCTGAATCGGGAAGTCCTAAATATACTTTAAGAGACTTTGAGATAAAGGACAAAGAAAATCAGATTGTTTGTCAAGCTACAACCAGTTGGTTGTTGTATAATTACAGAAAGAGACAAGCAGTCAATTACAAAGACTATTGGGCAGATTTTGTAGCAGAAGAGAGAAGAGCTTTAGATTACAGTTTTCCCAATCTTCCTTTACCAGAAAAGATTAGCTCCACAAAACAACTGAAAGCAAGATTACAAGATTTAGATATCAATCAACATGCGAACCATGTAGCGCATATCTACTGGATACTAGAAAGTATGCCAGAAAAGATCAGGAAGAAATACTACCTTGAGTCTCTTGAAATCAGCTACAAGGAACAAGCATTCTATGAAGAAGAGATGATTGTAGAAACAGAGATTCAAGAATTGAATAGGAACGAAATCAAAGCTTTGCACCAGATAATCAAAGGAAAGAAAAGAAAGTTAGTCTCAAAATCAGTGACGGTGTGGAAGAAGTTATAATCATTAATTGCTGCCAGTCGTACATATTTGCTATACGGGTAGCAACGCTTTTCATTATTTAGCTATATATTTTAAAGAGCAACATGGTGCAATTATTAGCTGTCACCACGAGGTTTTACATTTTCCGAATGGCATGATGATGGTCCGAATGACTACATTGATAGATTACCCGAAGGAGATGAAAAGGATTCTATGAATATGCGGATCAATTGCATTTTACTCCTCTTTCCAATCCTCCTTCTCCTACATTATCTCATGTGACAGCAAGTTTGTCAGTTATGAGACCTTAAATTAACGATCTGACACCTCACCTCACGTGGGTCAAGAATCGCTTTTTCTTGCATTGGTGGTTTGTTTCTTATAGATTTATTGTCTTCGATGCTGAAGGACTGGTTTTAGTTTAGTACCAAATAAAAAAAGTTGTTTGCTTGGTACTAATAAAAATTTTCACCACCTCTCACCTTGGCTTCTAACGGCAATCTTTATGGGCTAAACATCTCGCCGAGGAAACTCAGTTTACAGTTGTTTCAAAAATCTGTTTTATGGAATCTAAAGATAACCCCCTCAACCTTCGGATATTTTTCTGGCTTGTAAAAATAAATCACAGATTAGAGAGCCTACCCACATTTTCCACGTTTAAAGTAATCATTATAAATGACCGCTATTGAAATAAAGTAGTGTTTAAGTATAGTTAATGGTGAAGAATTTGACACATGAATTTGACCTTGGTGATGACACTGAGGAAGTTATTGGTCGAGGAACGTGGATTGATAAACTTGCTCTTGAGGTTTTGGAACGAAAAAACAACCTAGAAGGAGAACACCCTGAAATAATAAGAACTGAAAGTGGTCTTGGAGCCTCAGGTTTCCCGCATATTGGGTCATTTGCTGATGCCTCACGTGCTTATGGGTTCAAATTAGCTATTGAGGATTTAGGTCGAAAAGCAGAATATATCGCTTTTGCAGATGATATGGATGGTTTACGTAAAGTTCCAGCTGGAACACCTCCTGAATTAAAAGAACATCTAGGAAAACCTGTATCCATGATTCCTGATCCTTGGGGGTGTCATAAGAGCTATGGTCAACATATGTCGTCTTTACTTATTGAATCTATTCAACAGACAGGTATTATATGTACACCTACTTCAGCAAACGAACTTTATTCTTCTGGTAAAATGACTTCTCAAGTTAGGAAAATACTTGCTCAAGCCAAACTCGCAGGTGAAATTATTGAAGAAACAACGGGACAGGAAAAATATCTTGAAATTTTACCTTATCATGCCATCTGTAAGCAATGTGGAAAAATCTATACCACTAGAGCAATCAGCTATGACAAAAAAAACGGCAAAGTAGAATATATCTGTGAAGGAGATGAAATACGTGGGAATGTCTTGGATGGTTGCGGGCATCATGGTTGGGCAGATATTACCAAAGGAGAAGGTAAACTAACCTGGAAGGTCGAATTTGCAGCTAGATGGGATTTATTACAAATCGATTTTGAAGCATTTGGGAAAGATATCTTCGAATCAGTTATTTGTAATGATCGAGTTTGTCAAGAAATTTTTGGTTATGAACCTCCAGCTCATGCTCGTTATGAGATGTTTTTAGATAAAGGTGGATCAAAGATTTCTAAATCAGCGGGAAACGTATTCACACCACAAACCTGGTTTAGGTATGGTTCTCCACAATCTCTTGCTCTATTAACATTTAAACGAATGACTGGTAGTAGAACCTTGGCTGTAGATGACATACATGTCTATATGAAAGAATTGGATTACTTGGAAAATGTCTATTTTGGTCAGATCAAGGAAAGCAACCTTGCACAAAAAAGAAAACTAAATGGACTCTTTGAATATTGTTGGTATCTAAAACCTCCGGAGAAGAGATCGATTCAAATACCTTATTCTCTGCTTGTCAATTTAATTGCTGTAGCTCCAGAAAGCGCTTTTGAAGAGTTCTTAGAATCCAGATTAATAGAATATGGTTACTTGAAAGATGGTGCAAAGCTTGAAGATATCCAAGAGAGAGTTCAATATGCTACAAATTGGGTGAATGACTTTGCTCAGTTGGAAGATATAACTATTGAACTAGATGAAAAACAGAAAGCTGCCTTGAGACAGTTAATAGACTCATTAAAGGATTTGAAAGAAGCAGATGATATTCAAAGTGTAATCTTTGAAACAGCGAGAAAAAATGATATTAAACCTAGAGATTTCTTCAGATTGCTTTATCAGATATTGTTGAATGGAGATCGTGGTCCCAAATTAGGACCATATATCCACACAATTGGGACAGGACAAGCGATTAAAACTATCAAGAAGAACTTATAAAAAATTGATACATCCTTAAGTGAGATAATCTAATAGTTTAAAGTATGTCAATTGATAACATTAGTATTATTAAGAGATAATAAAAATATATTATCTCAATTGATAAGTCTATAAAACCTTAAGTCTAGCTTTATGCTTTTTACCCAATAATTCAAGAGACAAAATATTGATAAGTATTTGTAGTAGTTATTTTGTGTAAAATGTTTCAAAATATAAAAGTAGATCGAATTAATCAGTATGATTCTGATGCTACAAGTTTGGAAGCTATAAAGAATCTATTGATTCCTTCAATAAAACAACTGGATAAATTTTTATTTTTCATAGCAGAAAATCAAAAAGATATTCTTCTCTCCTATATTAACCAGATAAAAGAAATATTAAAAACCTAAACTAGACACTATTCTAGAAGCTTTTGATTCTGATAATCAATTCCCCTTTTTAGTAACTCTATTTTCATCAATAATATACTTACAGTTACTTTATTCTTTTCAATCCTCTTATTCTTCAACTCTTCAATTATCTCTTCACTATCCTTTAAATCAAACTTATCTGCTTCATCAAACATCCCTTCAGCTTTACCATATAAACACCAAAATTCCACCGTCTCAGCCACTTTCGGATACACCACCAGATCCTTCTCCTTGAATATCGCTTGTGTTGACCTCTTTGCATCTATGATTCTTTTCACACTATTTTCGTAATATACAACTATTTCAGGTTGAATCCAGCTCTGTTCTTCCAGTTCAGGAGTATCTATCCTAGGTTTCCAGTACCATTCTTCATCAGCTAAAAGAACTTCTGCTATTTCTTTACAAAGTTCTTCCCATTTGTAAGCTGTAGTTCTAGTAAACCAACATGCTTCTGCTTCTTTATGTTTATACAAGTGACTAGGATCAGCAAAACCTCTACCACATTCTTCACAAACAAAAGGTTTCTCATCAGTATGAACAGCAATAATATGTAATTTCAAATCTCGAGCATGAGGGAAAGAAGCATCACATTCTTCACAAACATGAGGGCGATGTTTTTGATGAACAACTCTGATATGATCATTTAAATGACTACTAAGTTTGAAAGCAAAACCACATTCGTCGCAAACGTATGATCGTTGATTAGTATGAATTGAAATAATATGATCTTGTAAATGCTGTTTTAGCTTAAATGAAGAACCGCATTCGGGGCATGTATAAGGGCGAAAACTCTCATGTACAGTTTGAATGTGTCTCTTTAAACTATCTTCTCTATAGAAAAAGGTATCACATAATTGGCAAGTATATTTTTCTTCTTGTGTGTGATTAGAGTTAATATGGCGTCTTAATGATTTAGCCTGAGAAAACTCTTGTCCACACAATTCACACACATAAGCACGTATTCCCTCATGAACTTCCCTAATGTGACGTTTCATTGTATCTTTTCTTGTAGTTATGAAATCACAAAAATCACACTCATATCTTTCTAACTGTTCATGAACTGTTCTTCTGTGTCTTGTTAATCCATCTTTCCTTGAGAAAACTTTCTTACATTGTTCACAATAGTAGATTGAATTTTTCTTGTTATTAACCATTACAATAGTATTATTTAGATTTTAAAATATAAACTCAAAAAATATTATTTAAAAGAATGAAAAATAAAAAATGTGAGAAAAGTGAAATTACATTCTACGGCCTCTACGGCCTCCCTTGCGGCGACATCCATTATGCGGAAGGGGGGTCACATCTTCCAGTCTCAGTATTCTCATTCCTGATCTTTTCAGTGCTCTTAATGCTGCTTGTGTTCCTGGTCCTGGTGTCCTATTTTTATGTCCTCCTGGTGCCCTGTATCTCACATACAGCTGATATATTCCTTTACTTTGTGCTTCTTGTGCTGCTGCATTTGCTGCTTTCATTGCTGCATAGGGACTGGATTCGTTTCTATCTGCTTTTACGAACATTCCTCCGCTTTTACGGCTGAATGTTTCTGCACCAGATATGTCAGTGATGTGTACAATAGTATCATTGTAACTTGAGAAAATATGAGCAATGCCATATTTGGAATCTCTTCTAGAGGTTCGTACTCTTGCTTCTCGTCGAGTAGGAGTCTCGGTTTCTGAATCTTCTGATTCTTCACTTGATTCTTCACTTGATTCTTCACTTGATTCTTCACTTGATTCTTCTTCCTCAACTTCTTCTTCATCTTCATCTTCGGTTTCATCAAATTCGATATCTTCGAATTCCTCTTCTTCGTCTTGAACTGATTTTGCTTCTTTTTTGCTCATACAATCACCTACTTAGATTCCTCCTTAGCGGTAGCAAGAAGGCTCTTTGCTTCATCAATCATTTGTTCTGCTGTAGTATCACCAATACCAGGAACCTTAGTTAATTCCTCAACTTTAGTAGAAGCGATTTTTTCAACAGAATCAAAACCACTTTCTTTAAGAAGCATGGCAGTTTTTGCTCCAACTCCTTTAATCTCTGAAAGATCAACCTTTACAATTTTAGGTTTAGCTGGAGCAGGTGGTATCTCCTTCTTTGGAGCAGGTTTTTCCTCTGTTGGTTCTGCTTTAGGTTTGGATTCAACTTTAGGTTGAACGGGAGCTTCTTTCTTTGGAATGGGAGCTTCTTTCTTTGGAATGGGAGCTTCTTTCTTTGGAATGGGAGCTTCTTTCTTTGGAATGGGAGCTTCTTTCTTTGGAATGGGAGCTTCTTTCTTTGG
>Ga0315555_1000019_pt1 | contig 97236 bp, 102 predicted proteins | sample SalMarSW160380MG_FD_202113 | JGI IMG/M metagenome (GOLD analysis project Ga0315555, IMG submission 202113) | Salt marsh sediment microbial communities from the Plum Island Ecosystem LTER, Massachusetts, United States - Salt Marsh Sediment SW1603-80 ... | reverse complement strand
TATCGCGTCGGCCCTCAATTCATGGGAAGGCAAGTCATGGATGGCCGCCTGGACGCAGAACTTCACCACGGTCATAGATTCACTCGGCTACTGCAAATTCGCCACGATATGGCCGGGTTCGACCCACAACCTGAATTACGGTAATTTCTGCGAGACGATTAATGCCGTGAAAGGCTGGGACATAACACCCGAAGAATTGATGGAAACCGGCGAGAGAGTCTGGAGTCTCCAGCGCATGTTTATCCAGCGTGAGACCGGAGCCCTGAGAGAGCATGATATACCTCCTTCCATTTATTTCCAGCCGCAGCCCCTGGAGCCTTTAAAGGGAGAGAAACTCGAACACGACAGCTATAACCGGGCGCTGGATGAGTACTATGAAATCCGCGGCTGGACGAAAGAAGGCGCCCCGACAGACGAGACACTGGTTAAACTGAAACTCAATAAAGAGCCGACAAATTTGATTTGAATCTCGAGGAGACTGAACCGATGGAACAGAAGACCTTCTTTATACGCGCCGATTTTTGCACGGGCTGCGGACTCTGCCAGATAGCGTGCTCGATGGTCAAAGAAAAGGCACCCAATCCCGCCAGAGCCAGGATATCCGTAAAAAGGCTGGTCATGGACGGTTTAATGATTCCATATATTTGCTTGAACTGTAAAAAGCCCGCCTGCATCGAGGCATGCCGTCGACAGGCAATTATCAAGGACGCGCGGACGGGGTGGGTAACCATAGATAGAGAGAAGTGCAATAACTGTGCCTTATGTGTAGGCGCCTGCCCGTTTTCAGCGCTGGTGGTGACCCCGGAGAAAGAGGTGCTGCTCTGCGACGTCTGTGAGGGTAATCCCAAGTGCGTAGAAATGTGCCCGACCGGGGCTATTCAATTTGCCGACCGCGAAAAAGGAGTTGCCGGTACAACCGATAAGGCAGTCGTTAATATGTTCGAAATCACTTAGGCCTTATCGTTGAGGCGCCGCTCGAGGTAAAATTAGCGATGGTGGGATTACCGAGATATTCGAGTAGAGATGCCCCGCTTAAATCACCGTTTAACTGACCGCCGGCATTTACCGTAGCCTGGCTGGCACCGCTTAAATTAATCCAGGCATTATCAAGAGTCAAATCCGATAAATTCATCGTGCTAGCCCCGGATGCATCCAGAGACATGTCCTCCGCCGAGCCTTCAAGCGTGACAGAACTGGCCCTCGATACGTCAAAGACGACGTCTTTCATGGTGAAGGTGCCTTCGATATTGCTAGCCCCGGATATTTCCAGATAGGCATTACCGGAAACCACGTCGGAGATATCCACCTGGCTGGCACCGGATATCTTTATTTCCAGGTCGTGAGAGCTGGAAAACCCGGCGACAAAAGCTTTTGAAGCGCCCGATAACTCCAGTCGTTCCAGGTCGGGTAGAGTAATGACAGCCCGCTGCTGAGTTTTGGAGTAGATATTGCCGGGTTCCATCGTTATCCGGAGGGTATCACTGCTTTTGCTAATATCGAGGTAATCGAACAGGTTATCATCAAGAAATATCTTAATCGTGTACGAATCAGCCTGAATTATTTCGGCGCCAAAGGCATAATCAACTTCTATTCTGGTGAAGTCGGTGTAATTGAATTCACGCGTTATGACATCACCGGAGCCGGTAATGACGGCACAGCCAGTAGTGATGGTGAGAGTGCTGAGAATAAATACCAGCATCAAGCACAGAAGTATCCTTTTTACCCGCATTTCCTGACTCCTTTTCAATTAACGGTGATTATCGATTATCAATGTCCGTTACACAGGCTATGTTAGACTGCCAGGGGGCACTTGTCAAGGCTTTTTATTTCAGCGGTACCCGACGTAATTCAAAAACGTTGTTTACCTCGGCATCGGGGCAGGAGAGCTCAATAACGTCAGGGTCAGTCTGCCAGGGGAAGGTAGCCCCGAACTGCAGCGCTAGGGCGACAGGGTAAATGGCATTATAAGCCAGTCCGCACATGCCGCCAGGGGTCATGTAATTAAATACCCATTCATCGCCGATATTATGGCCGCTATGGCAGGGACTCTGGTTCCTGACCAGTTTAATGACTATCTGGTAACCTTTGTTTTCCATTTTCATGCTCCCCGGGTTTCTATTAGAATTATACCGTTTAGTGAATGATATTGGAATAAATAATACGGAATAATGGAAGTATATTACCAGGAAGCACGCCTTATATCCACCGAACATGATGCGAACGACATATTAGCCGGTGGCTAATAACGGCGTGCTATTTCCCATCTATATTATTATTATCTTATAGACCTGAAGGTAATTTTATCAGCAGGCTGCTTGAGCTATGCCTGGGCTTTTCTTAATAATCCCAGTCCAGCCAGAACCAGTCCCAGGCCAACGCAAATATCCACGACACCATTGACTCGTACCGACTCGGCGGTGCCTTTATTTGCCCTGGCCAGTCCGAGCCCGGTTTTCTGTAGCTTCGTGGCGAGCTCCGGTTCCATTCCGGCCGCTTCCATCTGGGCGATGCCGGCTTTAGCCTGATCGTATTTGTCCTCTAGTTGATCCAGTGGAAGCGGGTCTATGGAGTCAGCGACTTCCTGTAGCCCAGAGGCTGCCTGCGTGACGAACAGTATCCCGATGACGAGGCTGGCCAGTCCCAGAATGACGATGATGATGGCAATTGCGCGCATGAAGTGTTCCCTCCTTTATTAACGCTTTCTTAAAGCACCTAGAATTTCTAGGTATGATATACGAAAATGAGGAAAGTGTCAAGTGCCGAGGTAGATAATTTGTCTATTTGTGTTTAATTTCAGTTTAACCAGACCTTAGCCTGTATTTACCTCACCCCCTTTGTCCCCCTCTCCAATCGGTAGTATTAAGCAAGTACACTGGTTAATTTGATTGGAGAGGGGGAAGTAATTTTTGAGAGGGGCTAGCGCCCCTCTTCGCAGGATACTCCCCATTGGGGGGTAAAGGTGAGGGTTTACTACCGGGCAATACACGGATGCCGCGAGGGAGGTTGGGTGGGAATAGATATCTTTGAGGGGGGTTTGGAGGGCTGGATTCCCTCTTTTGCGGGAATGACGGAGATACTAGGGGATAATCTTACAGGACAGGCTGCAGATGATAAAAGGTGTTGAGTGGGGAAAATATAACACTACGGTGAGGGATCAGGGGTGAGGTACGCACATATGAAGATAAAGAATGGCAAGCTGTACGGTTGAAAAAGTCTATTTAGCGGCACCAATTACCTCGTGATTACCTTTGCTTTGACGAAATCCTGCAGCACTTCGGGCACGGCGATAGTACCGTCGGGACGCTGGTAGTTCTCCATGACGGCAATCATGATACGGGGCAGCGCCAGGCCGGAGCCGTTGAGGGTATGAACGAACTGAGGACGGGCATCGGGGGCGGGGCGATAGCGGATATTAGCCCGCCTCGCCTGGAAATCGCCGCAGTTGGAGCAAGAGCTGACCTCAAGCCACTCTTGACAGCCCGGAGCCCAGACGTCGATATCATAGGACTTAGTGGAAGCAAAGCCGAGGTCTCCGGTGCAGAGCTCACGCACGCGGTAGGGTAAATCCAGTTTCCGGCAGACCTCCTCGGCGTTGGCGGTGAGCTTTTCCAGTTCATCGTTGGAGGTCTCCGGTTCGACGAACTTGTAGAGTTCGACCTTATCGAACTGGTGGCCGCGCTTGATACCGCGGGTATCCCTGCCAGCCGACATCTTCTCGCGGCGGAAGCAGGCGGTATAGGCGACATAGTGCAGAGGCAGGTCTTCTTTAGCGAGGATTTCATCACGGTGAAGGTTGGTCACCGGTACCTCGGCGGTGGGCACGAACCATAGGTCGTCCTCTTCATCATGATAGAGATTCTCGGTGAACTTGGGTAGCTGGGCGGAACCGACCATTATCTCACGCTTGACCATATAGGGTGGATATACTTCGCGGTAGCCGTGCTCACCGGTATGGAGGTCCAGCATGAAGGCAATCAACGCTCGCTGCAGACGCGCGCCAAGTCCCTTGAGCACGTAGAAGCGGCTGCCGGATATCTTGACGCCTCGCTCAAAATCGATGATATCCAGGTCTTCACCGAGCTGCCAGTGGGGAGCGGGTTCAAAGTCGAAAGTCCTGGGCTCTCCCCAGGTGCGTCTTTCCACGTTGTCATCATCACCTACGCCGACGGGGACATCCGGTTGGGGTGGGTTGGGGACATTGAGCAGCAGCTCTTCCAGCTGTGAGTCAAGTTGCCGGACCTCCTCTTCTAAATTCTGGATATCAGCTCGCAGCTTGCGGCCCATTTCCTGGGCTTTTTCCCTTTCTTTGGACACGGCTTTACGCTGCTGCCTTAGATTGTCCAGCTCGCCGACTTTCTGTCGGCGTTGAACATCGAGCTCAAGTATTTTGTCAATCGGGGCGGAATCATGGCGGTCTTTAACCGACTTTTTCACCAGTTCCGGATTTTCTCTAATGAATTTAATATCCAGCATATTTTTCTACCTCACCCCCGGTGTGATTAATATAATCCACCCCCTCGTTCCCCCTCCTTTAAGAAAGGAGGGGGAGGTTTTGGGAAGAGGGGCGGCGCCCCTCTTCCACGCCCCATTCTATATACGGCAGACAGCGTACCTCTTAACGCACTGCTAAAGTTTCTCTCTCAACTGTGGGAACAGTATCACTTCTCTTATCGATTGCTGGTTGGTGAGAAGCATTACCATGCGGTCGAGGCCGATGCCGAGTCCCCCGGTGGGGGGCATGCCGTACTCCAGCGCCGTCAGGAAGTCCTCATCAATAGTCCAGCGTTCCTCGTCATCGCCCAAGCGCTCCTTCATCTGTTCGACGAATCTCTCTCTCTGTAATAGAGGGTCGTTGAGCTCGGAATAGGCGTTGCCCAGCTCCAGGCCAGCGGCGTATGGCTGAAAGCGCTCCACCACCCGCTTTTCACTAGGTTTGTTTTTAGCCAGCGGCGACATAGATACGGGATAGTCGTAGATAAAAGTGGGCTGTATTAAGGACGGTATGACGCAGGTCTTTAACAACTCGTCAACCAGCTTCGCCCAGTTTTTCTGCGGGTCAGCGTCCATCTTCATGGAACGCATTTTTTCGCGGAGTCCGTCAGCCGTGGGGTATTTTACATAATCTATCCCGCCGTATTTTTTTACGGCGTCACGCAGGGTAAGACGCTGCCAGGGCGGTTTAAGGTTTATTTTGTTTTCCCCATATTTAATTTCAGCGGTGCCCAGTACCTTGAGGCTGACCTGATAGAACATCTCCTCAACCATTTTCATAACGTCATTATAATCGGCATAAGCTTCATAGGTCTCCAGCATGGTAAATTCCGGATGATGTTCGGTGTCGATGCCTTCGTTGCGGAAATCATGCCCTATCTCGTAGACTTTGTCGTAACCTCCCACAATCAGCCGTTTCAGATAAAGCTCCTTAGCTATACGCAGGAAAAAGTCGCGGTCGAGGGCGTTATGGCGGGTGATAAAGGGGGTGGCCAAAGCGCCGCCAGCGGCTGACTGGAGTACCGGGGTTTCCACTTCAATAAAGCCGCGGTTGTTGAGGAACTGCCGGACGGCTTCCATAATACGACTGCGTGTCCTGAAGACTTCTTTGACATCGGTATTGGCGATAAGGTCGACATAACGCTGGCGGTACCGCTTCTCGGTATCGCTCAAGCCGTGCCATTTCTCCGGCAGGGGTTGTAAAGACTTAGCCAGCAGGGTGAAGTTATTGGCCGAAACGGTGGGTTCTCCGGTTCTGGTGCGTAATAAAGCGCCCTCGACGCCGATAATATCGCCGATGTCCAGGTCCTTGAAGAGCTCGGATAGTTCTTCATTCAGGGTGGGGTGTTGGATGAGTACCTGAATTTTCCCGGAGCCGTCCCGTATATCGAGGAAAGAGTTTTTTCCCATCTTCCGCATAGCCGTTATCCTGCCGGCCAGGCTGACAGGCTTTTTGTCCTGCGGTGGGGTTTTCGACGCTTCCGTTTTTTCAAGTCGGGCTATCGCTTCACGGGTGGTGAGGGTCTGCCGATAGTTATTGGGGTAGGGGTTGACGCCGCGGCTGCGAAGTCGTTCCAGCTTCTCCCGTCTCTGCTCGTTGATATCGTCTATTCTGGGTGTCATGGCAGCTTCCTCGATTAAAGTAAAAAGACTGAGATTACTATTCCCAGCCTATGATATCACCATTATAGGTTAAATACGCATTATGGTAAAGGGGGTTGTGTCAGAAGTTATGTATTAACCTCACCCCCTTTGTCCCCCTCTCCTGACGAGGTGTTCCGCAGGAGAGGGGGAAGTATTTTTTAAGAGGGGCTTCGTCCCTTTTCGCAGGCTGCTCCCCTCGGGGGAGAAGGAGGGGTAAAGCTAACGGATAATAGCACGATGCCTCGAGGGTGGCCAGGGTGGGAAAAGATAGCTATAAAAGAGGGGTGATGGGGAGGGGCATTAAGATATTTTCAGGGACCAAGCTAGAATTGTTGCTCCCGGAGGGTTTCCAGCCAGGCAACCGATTTAAGCTCCTTCTCCAGCAGGTACTTGAGATAACCGTTGATAACCTGCTCCAGTTCGCGACCGAGTTCCGGCTCTACTTTAACCCTGACGACACTATCGAAACCGCCGGTTTGCAGCAAGCGTAATACTTTCTGAGCATTAACGGACAGAGTATAGGCAAAAGACTGTTCCGGGATACAATCGGGACAGAGCATGCCACCCATCAGCGGGCTGAAGTAATTGACAATCGGTTCCAGCGATTTGTGGCAGACCACGCATTCCCTGAGCTGGGGGCGATAGCCGACATGTTCCAGGAGATGGAGCTCGAAGTAACGCAGGACAAGGTCTTTATTGTTTTCACCGCAGAGTCGGTCCAGCGTTTCCAGGATAAGGTTGAACAGCGCAAGATTTTCCTGGTGTTCGGCGGTGAACTGGTGGACAAGTTCCGCGATATACAGTCCGCAGGAAGTCAGTAAAAGGTCGTTTTTAAGCGGGAGGAAGGCGTTAATCGTCTGGCTGCCGGTGATGGTATCTATATTCCGTCCGCGCGCGAATGACACCTGGCTGTGGGTAAGCAGTTCCAGGTGCCCGGCCATTTTACTCTTGGGCTTGCGCAGGCTTTTAGCGAAACCCTGGATTTTACCGAGGCGGGGGGTAAAGAAGGTAAGAATGGTATCAGCTTCACCAAGTTTGGTCTTCTTGATGACGATGGCTTCGGTCTGATAGTTACGCGGTTCCGGCATACTTAGATTATAACCGTTTCATCCCTGTTTGTATCGCTAAAGCTGTTTCCAGTACTTTCTTTTCCAGCCGTCGGACTCCTGATATCCGGAGAAGTCGTATCCCCAATCGGACGAAATCAGGCGGAGGTGCTGGGCTTCTTCATCAGGGATGTCCGCCGTACCCGGGCAGTGAATAATATAACCTCCCTTTTTCACCACCCTTTCGAATTCCCGCAATTCTTTTTCCAGGTGCCATCCCAGCGCATGGGAAGTGATGAGCACATCAGCGCAATTATCCGGGAGCGGCATGGCGTGCAGGAAACCGTCGATGACGAAGGCATTCTCTAAAAACGCTTCCGAAACTTTATCCCGGATGAATTGTCTTAGACGGGTAACGGGCTCGACGGCGTAAACGCGACGGGCCGTCCGGGCGGCTTCCAGCGTTACCCGGCCCGTACCGGCACCCCCATCTATAACGACCTTACCGTCTATCGGCGTGATAATGGAGACCTCGCGGAAATCCCAGTTATGGAACTCCAGTTTATCATAGGCCTCAGGGCACTTGCCGTAGACGAGCCAGTCGGCGATAGCCCAGACGAGTTTATCGCTGCACTTCGCCAGTTCGCGTTCATCCTTGGCCGGGCTATATTGATTCGTGATGTTTCCAATATAGTCAGCAACGGAAGGGCATTTTTTCAACAGGAAGCGTTTGATAGAGGGATGTGCCCACAAGACGACGGCAAGGTCACGGTCGGCAACGCCCGGCAGCATATTTATCTGGAAGCTTTCCAGCAGATACAGGTCCTCGACTTCAAGCGATACGTCTTTGAATACTTCTTTGAACGGATTGTAAGGCGTCATAAAAGCAAATCTCCCGAGCGGAGCCTCTGCAATAGGTTATGGTATAGTTACCCATATTATATGATGTGTCGGGGCTGTGTCAACAGGGGGATTATTTACCTCACCCCCTGTGTCCCCCTCTCCTGACGAGGCGTTCCGCAGGAGAGGGGGAATTTTTGTTTATTGAATCCTCCCCCTCAGTCCCCCTCCTTTAGAAAAGGAGGGGGAGGTAAAAGAGGAGGGGAGCTTACGCCATTCTTATGCACCCTGTTTTATCGTATCACACGTGAGAGCAGGAGGGGGGTGAAGGGGTGGCTTTTTGCCGACCCGGGCCGCCGATGATACAGGGCGGCAGGGTGTGAATTCTTAGACAGGCTCAGAATGAGCGGAGGGGGTGGGGGGAGGGGATAATAATATCAATAGGCCCTGCCGCCTACTTTTTACCGCAAGCTAAAATCATCCTGGGCATCCCCATCCCTTTGGCGTACTTGATGGAAACCTCGGAGAACCCAGCGTCTTCCATCATCTTTCGTACCTCATCTCCTGTCCAGAGCCCCATCCCGTATTGCTGGACTTTCTTGGAATGATCCAATCCGTCTTCAGCATTCCACTCGATGCTGATTACAGTCCTGCCTCCGGGGCGTAAAACTCTGTATATTTCCTGCAGCGACTCTAAAGGCTTGGGGAAGGCGATGAAGCTGCCCATTGATGTGGCGACGCTGAATTTGTTGTCTTCCCACGGTAGCTGGGACGCTTCGCCGCGTACGATTTCCGCCGTTCCCGTCGCGATGCGGTTCCGGTGTTTCTTGGTGGCTACGTCGACCATTACCTCGGAGTAGTCCAGACCAGCAATGCTGTTCACGTGAGAAGCATACTTTTGAAGGAAATGCCCGGAGCCGCAACCAACATCAAGGAGGTCGTCTTCAGGCTGCAAATCCAGCACTTCAGATACTCTCGTATATATCGGCCGGTGACCCAGGGGCATCGTCCAGGCTATAATGCGGCCGATCAGCCCCCGGGGTAACATGGGTTGGGGGTATTTCCTCTCCGGGTTATTCATCTTTTTTCCTCCTTAATTTTTTACATAGAAATCCAGGCGTTCTACCTTTCACTCCTTCAAACTCTCCGCAAATTCTCTGGCTCGTTTAAAGTCTGTGGTATCAGGTCTCCCCCGGTTCGTCCGTCCTAAGAACCGGGACAGGAAGAAGGTATTATATCCCAGGCAGGAGAATTTGCCAACTACAGTGCAGCCCTTCTTTTGCAGCAACTTCTCGATTGGTCTAGACGGTATTTCCCCGTGCCCGCAGGTACCGAATAAAAATACCCTGCTATCCGGAAGCGCCGGTAATTTTTTGATGAAATTGCGGAGTCTTTTATAAAATCTACTCCAGTAAATTCCTGAACCAAAACCAATCAAATCATAATCTTTGAGGGTATTAACCTCGACATCCTCCGGCTCTAAAAGAGTTGCATTTAGAGCTTCCGCCATTACTTTAGCGATTTTATGTGTATTAGCCTGATATATGGAAACGCAGATTATTAGAGTTTTCATAATCCTCGGTTGGTTCAATTTTCTAGAGATTTCGGTATCCCCAGCCATCTTGGAGTACTGGTCATATAATCACGGTAGGCATCGCCGTATTTTTCAAGGCAGCTCTGTTCTTCTACTCCTGCATAAACAATGCAACCTGTCACAAGTACGATGAAATACACCAATAAGACCCAGGAGGCGGTCATGATGCCCAAGCCCATCAGGAAGATGAACATGGTAACGTACATCGGGTGCCGTGAATAGCGATAAAGCCCGCGGGAAACCTGATTATCCAGCGGCGTGGTAGCCCAGTTCACTAAAACTATGGTGTAGGCAAGCAGTCCAATCAGGGTTACGGGCAGTCCAACGTAAAACCAGGATGTATTGAGTTTGAGTGGTAAAAATATGGAATATACCATGGCGGGAAAAAGCAGCAGTTTGGATGAAGCAGCGAACATTGTAGATGTTTTAGAAAGTCCGGTCTCTTTAACTGATGGAGAATTTTTTTTAATAGCGATATAAAAAAAAGGGATAAATGAAAGTAGAAGATAAGCCATGAATATCCAGGCATTCCAGACGCCGATGTCGAAGGCCGGTATCAGTGACATCGCTATACCTCCTTTTTTATTACGTGGTTATACATAATATAGTGATGTAGCGGGGATGTGTCAACCGGAGGCAGAATTGCTAGAACCTCACCCACTGTGTCCCCCTCTCCTGACGAGGCGTTCCGCAGGAGAGGGGGGAAAAATAAAGAGGGGCTGACGCCCCTCTTAAACGCCCCGTTTTGTCTAGTAATCACGCGGTTCTGGCGGTTAATTATCTCTTCGTTTGGAATTGATTTAAATACTCTATATAGTAAAAAGGGAATTTATACTTTATTGCATTTCTGATAATGAGGCATAGATATTTATCAGTGGGAGGACAATCTCTCTTTTCCTGTTTATTTTCATCAACTTTATATGTCTTTACATCATTAACTTTTATTCCATCGGAGAGTCGTTCAACATTAACGTTAATCTCATTATATGATTTCGGGTATCCCTCTTTCTTCCTGATTATATCAAGGTCACCATTTTCTATTTCTGATAATAGCCCGTATACACAATCTGTATGAGATTCAATTATATTCGCAGCGCCGCCTTTTCTTCTGGTGGAAAAATAATTAAAAGATAACTTATATCCATCTAGCTTTGCAGGACGAATATTGTTGAAAATGCTTTGGAATATCTTATCTTTGCCATGGTTTTCGCACCATTTATTGAAGTCTTCCTCATCCATGTTGGAACCGTAAGAAAAGTAATATGTCATTTTTCTACCTCACTCCCGTGAAATTGTAATAAGTATAGGGGAGAGCATGAGAGGGGTGCAACCCCTCTCTAAAAAATTCCCCCTTCCCTTAATCCGAAGGGAAGGGGGTCAGGGGGATGGGTTACAATATATATCCTAAAACTCTGATCGGCCCTCTATGGCGCGGGTCAGAGTAACATCATCGGCGTATTCAAGCTCGGTGCCGTAGGGGAGGCCGCGGGCAAGGCGGGTGACCTTGATGTTGAGGGGGGTGATGAGGCGACTGAGGTACATCGCCGTCTGCTCTCCTTCGAGGTTGGTGTTGGTTGCCAGGATAACCTCCTGGATGGTGTTGCTCTGGAGTCGGCTGAGAAGCTCGCTGATACGAATATCATCGGTGCCGATGCCCTCCGTGGGCGAGATGGCGCCGTGAAGCACGTGATAAAGACCTTTATAGATGCCGGTGTGTTCCAGCGCCAGGATATCCTGCGGCTGCTCGACGATGCATACCTGAGTAGTATCGCGCCGGTGATTGCGGCATATCGGGCAGGGGTCCGACTCGGTGACGTTGCAGCATACGGAACAAAGGGTAACTTTTTGCTTCAGCGCCTCTAAAGCCTCAGCGAGGTCCCTGGCTTTTTCATCGGAAGAACGCAGGAGGTGGAAGGTGATACGCTGGGCGCTCTTGGGTCCGATACCCGGCAGTTTACTGAATTCCTGTACCAGCCGACTGATAGCGTCGGTATCCGGCGTGGAGTCCTGATTCAACGGCATCTCTCCTTATCAATACTACGTCAGCCCGGGGATTTTAAGTCCTCCGGTCAGACCACCCATATGTTTGGCGGCCAGTTCCTGAGCCTTGACCTGGGCTTCGCGGACGGCGGTCAGGACCATGTCCTCGAGCATCTCGACATCTTCGGGGTTGACTACCTCGGGAGATATCTTGACCGTCTGAATTTGCTGCTGACCGTTCATGACGACGGTGACGCCGCCACCCCCGGAGCTTGCCTCAACAGTCATTTGACCCAGTTCTTCCTGGGCTTTTATCAGTTGTGCCTGGAGCTGCTGAGCCTGCTGTATCATACGTTTGTTCATGTTTCCTCCGAATCGATAACCTGAGCGCCCATTTTGAGTGCTTCTTTTACCAGGTGATTATTCTCGTGTTCGTAGACGCAGCGTACCCGGCAGGCGTGTCCCAGAAAACCGCTGACGATTTTATCGGCGGTTTTTTGATTTTCAGGATTATCCATTTTTTCTTTATGATACGAGTATTTGAACGATACGACTATCGTATTATTCTCCAGCGACAGCGGTTTGGCGCTGCGGAGTAAAGCGGCGGCGGGGGTCTTGCCCATACCGTTGGGCGCCTCATTGATAATCTTACTCCAGTTCAGGCGGAGCTGTTCGATATCACCTCCGGCGGCGAGAGGACTGGGCTGGTCGCTTTCTATCTCCGGCGCGGCTGCCTCTTTAACGGCAGGACTATCAGCAGTTTCCGGTGGTGATTTTTCGACTGCTGCTACCTCCACCACCGGTGGTTCCGGTTCCTTAGGTTTGGTTTTTTCGGTTTTGATGGCGGGTTGTTCAGGAGATGGTGAAGCGACTTTGGGGGCGGGCTTTTTAACCATCGGCTCAGGTTGTTCCTGGTGCGCAGGCTCTTTCTCTTCCGTTTCCGCCAGCGTGCAGTCCACCAGAGCTAGCTCCAAGGGCAGGGTGGAATAGTTATCAAGGCTGATATCGAGCTGGCCGAAGGTTTTAACGGCTTTGAGGATGCGGGCAAGAGAGACCATGGACGCCAGTTCGGAGAGCTCCTGCCGGTCTTCGGCGGTAATCTCTACTGAATCGGTTGAACCGGTCTTTAATAAAAGCAGGACCCTGAGATACTCTACCAGTTCGCGGTTGAACTGACGCAGGTCGAGTCCGTCGCTGTTGACGTTGTTGATGGTGGCGATGCCCGCTGAAATGTCGTCGTTAACGATATATTTGATAAGCTCGATGGCGCGGCGGTCACCGGACATGCCGAGGAGAGTTTGCGTCTGCGGGAGGGAAATGTCATTGCCATAATAATTGTTCGCCTGCTGCAGCAGGTTGAGGGCGTCGCGCATACTGCCGGTGGCAGCCCGGGCGATAAGTTTCAGCGCCTCCGGTTCGATGGTGATGCCTTCGCTCTCGCAGATATGCGTAAGCAGAGTGAGCATATCGGTCAGGGGGATGCGGCGGAAATCGAAACGCTGGCAGCGTGAGAGAATGGTGGGCAGCAGCTTGTGGGCTTCCGTCGTCGCCAGGATGAAGATAACGTGGGGCGGTGGCTCCTCCAGCGTTTTGAGGAGGGCGTTGGAGGCTTCCTTGGTGAGCATGTGGACTTCATCGATGATATAGACCTTATAACGCGCCTCGTTAGGGGCGTAGTTCACCTTCTCGCGGAGGTCTCTGATTTCGTCGATACCGCGATTGCTGGCGGCGTCGACTTCGATAACGTCCAAAGCTCTGCCTTCGGTGATGGCCCGGCACATCGTGCACTCGTTACACGGCTCACCCTTGCCGTTGTTCAGGCAGTTGACGGCTTTAGCCATACCGCGTGCCGTGCTGGTCTTACCGGTGCCGCGGGGTCCGCAAAAAAGGTAGGCATGAGATATCTTCTCACCGGAGAGGGCGTTGAGCAGTGTCTGTGAAACATGCTCCTGTCCGACTACCTCGGCTAGCAGCTGGGGCCGCCATTTGCGGTAAAAGACCTGAGAAGCCATATGCTCTATTATAACCCAAAACGTGATATTACCCAAGGTTTTTTCAGGTGTGAGGCAGCTATCTTGATGTTGAATTTTCCCCTGAGCCCCACACCCCGGTGATTTTCTTTTCCACCCGGGCTCGCCCTCGGGGCACCGGTCTATGGTTCCGTACCCTTTTGGGATTATACAACCCACCCCCTTTATCCCCCTCCCTTGAGAAGGGAGGGGGGAGATATAGAGAGAGGGGCTGACGCCCCTCTTAAACGCCCCACTTCCGGGTATGGTGGGGCATAAGTAAATAAAAAGGGGGGCTTTTCGCCCCCCTTAGAAACACGTGTTTATAATAGCTTACAGCAGTGAAGGAATATCCTTGGACACGTCTTCCAGTTCTCTAAGTTTGTCCTCGGTCTCTTCCTGCCGTTTCTTGAACTCGGGGATAAGGTCGGTGGACCTGAGGTAGTAGTCTCTTACCTTGTCAACATCGCTGAGCTCGGATAAGAGGACGGTAACATCTATCTGGCCCCTTTCCCGGGGGTAGTCACCGTTCCTGATGATTGCCTCGGGGGCAATATCTCTCATGTAGTCGCCGATTTCCTTAACCATGTCCATGTTCATTTCCTTGGCGGGACCGGAGACGAGATACATGGCACGGCGGGAATCGGCGGGATTGCATTTCAGCGAAAGTTCACTGATGGCTTCATCCATGGCCTGAATGCCTTTTTGAATCTCAGCGCCTTTCTTGCGAAAGTCACTCTTCCATTCGTGAGGCCATTTAAACATCGGGGCATCCGTCTTGCCGTAGCCGATTACGGTGTAACCTACCAGGGTCTGGATGATATCACCGGCATCGATAAGCTTGGCGCCGATGTATTTGGACTTCTTTTCCTCACCGGCACAGAGTAGATTGTAGAACGGCGCGGCTATCATGTTGTTGATTTTGGAAAGGTTTGTTTGAATAGATGAGTCTTTCCTGACGTATCTCTGATTATCAATAAGGAATAAAGCGTCAGCCACCGAATAGCAGGACTTTAGGCAGGTGGCTACATTGAATACGGTCCTTTCCTCGGTGGTTTCTTCATGTTCAAAGGGTAGGACAATAAGGTTATAGATGGGTTTGTCAATATAGCGTTCTTTAAGATGCTGGGTGACGATAGAGATAGCGCCCGAACCGGTACCGCCAGCGGAACCGGCAATAAGCAGGAAAGCGTCTGTATCAAAGAATCTTTTGGTAGACCTGATGGCATCTATAATCTTGTCGGAGTCTTCTTTGGCGACCTCGGCGCCAAGTTCGTTGATTTTTCCGACGCCATGACCTCCGGTCTTACGACTGCCGATAAGTATTCTGTGGCGGTGGTCATTCTTAACGCTGGATAGTCCACTCAGGTCGGCTGCATCTGTATTCACAGCGAAACAGCCGGTTACTATTGTCATTCCACGCCGGCTTCGGGCCCGGTTGTTAAGCCGGGAGAATTCGTCAGCAATTCTGCCACCACATTGTCCCAGACCAACTACAACTAGTTTCATATCGCACCTCGTCCAAAATTAAAGTTATGCTATTTTTGCATAATGCATTGACAATGTCAATCACTTATGCCCAAAAAGGGATATTACTAATGTTACATATTTATATAGGTATATCGTCATAATTACCTATAAATCATTGAAAAACTAATAAGTCTATAATAGAATAGTCTATACCGGGATAATACTTATGCAAGTATAGAGAGGTTTTGGAATGTCTCCTGAGACAATAGAGGATGTTGAAAATAACATCTCCGACTTTGAGAAAGCAGTCGCCAGGGCGGAGCTGCTGAGCAAGGCAGCTAGGCAGGCGGCCGAAGCATCAACCAAGGTTGCCATGGAGGGGACCCGTCATGCGGAGCAGATAGGAAAAGAAGCCAGAGAGGCAGCCGAGTTAGCTGCCAGAGCTGCCCAGGAAGCGGTAAGCCGTGCCGAAAAAGTAAGCCGCGAAGCCAAAGAAGCAGCCGAAGCAGCCATCAAGGCTGCCAATGATGCAATTGCCCACGCCGAAGAAGTTGCCAGAAAACCGAAAGAGACCGCGGAGTCTATGACCAAAGCGTTTGAAAACGCTATAGCCCGCGCTGAGAAGATAAGCTCGGAAGCAATGGAGCTAGTTGAAAGGGCTATCGTTTCATCACAGGAGCGGTTGAAGCATGTTGATGCCGTGGGGCAAGAAGCCAGAGAAACGGCTAATTCCGCCAAAGCAATGTCCGAGGAAGTGGTCAGTAATGCCGAGGTAATGATAAAAGAGACAAAACGTATCGCTGACGAATCAAACAAAATGGCCCGGGAAGCGGCTACCAGGGTTGAAAGAGTTATCAAGGAAGCCAAGGACACGGTTGACGCCACCAATAAAGCCGCTAAAGATACCGTAAGTCGCGCCGAGAGAACGAGTGTAACAACTCGCGAGGTAGCTGAGTCTGCATCCAAATCTGCCGAAGAAGCCGCCGGCCGGGCGGAGACAACGAGTAAAGTAGCTAAAGAAGTAGCCGATAATTCACAGAAGCTGGCTCTGGAGGCGATGAGCCGTGTTGAACAATTAGGCGAAGAAATAAAGCTGGCAAGAGAAGCCTCGCAGAAAGCAGCTCGCGAAACGATGCAACAGGCTGATGAAATCTCACGGCAAACCCGCCTGTCAATAGAAGAAGCCATAAAAACCGTCAAGGAATCGTCTGAGGTGTCAATGCGAGCTTCAACCGAAGCAATAGCCAGAGCGGAGGAAATCGGAGTCGAAGCCAAAACCAGAGCCGAAGAGTCGGCCACGACTTTTAAAGAAGTGATAGCCCGGGTTGAAGGAATCAATAATGAGACACAAGAGACTGCTTCAGCGTCGGTGAAGGAAATCCAGGAAGCGATGGTAAAAATCGAAGATACCGGTGAGGAGGCTAAAAAGACGGTTACTCTATTAGCCGATGAAGCCAAACAATTTGCCGAGGTATCAATGGAGAAAACCCTGGAAGCAGCCGAGGAGATCGCCCGGGAATCCAAAGAAAATGCCGAAAACATCGCCAGGGAAGCTCAGGCATCTGTCGAGTCAACGGCCAGGGAATCGCAGGAATCGATGCAGGCAGTTGCCAGGGAAACTCAGGAAGCTGCTGAAGCCGCAGTAAGAGTAGTACAGGAAGCGGCTCAATCATCTATACAGGCTTCCCAGGACAATATAGCCCAGGCCGAGGAGATAGGAAGAGAGTCCAGAGAGTCCGCGGAAACATCATCCCGGAATTTCCTGGATGCCGTAGCCAGAATTGTGGAAATAAATAACCAGGCTAAAACAGCCGCGGAGGAATCGGAAAGGGCGGCCCAGGAAGCCATTGAGGCATCGAGGAGAATATCCGAAGAAGCAATAGCCAGAGCCGAGGAAATAAATAACGAGGCAAAAACAGCGGCAGAAGAATCAGTGAGACGTGCCCAGGAAGCCATTGATGCCGCTATAAAAGAAGCCCGGGAGATTGGTAAAGCATCGGAAAACAAGATAAAGGAATCGATTGCCCGGGTTGAGGCTATCAGTAAGGAAACCAGGGAGACAACCGAAGCGGCGGTGAAGACATCTAAAGAAATCACCGAAGGATTGATAAAAGCCGCCCGTGATTCGGCGATACGAACGGTAAAAGCGGTCAAGGAAGCCACCGAAGCATCCGCCAGAGTGGCCAGGGAAGCAGCGGGCGTATCCATAACTGCATTCAGAGAAGCCATCAGCCGAGCCGAGGCTACCGGGCAGGTCGCCAAGGATACCGCCGAGTCATCGATGAAGACATATGAAGATACGTTGATGAAAACTACGGAGATAGAAGAGATAACCGAGCTTGAGCCTGTCAAGGAAAAGGTGGCCGAGGTTGAGGAGGAAGGCGTTAACGCCTATAAAGTTACCGAAGCTGCCATAAATGCCATGAGAGAAACCGTCCGGAGGACGGATAGCAATACACCACCAACAAAGGCGAGTAAAGACCAGGAAGAGAAGATAGAAGAACGTCTGGAGTCGCTGGCTCGAATGTATGAAACGAAAAAGACCCAGAAACCCCAAAAGGAGGAAGATACCGGGGATAAAGAAGAGAAGCAGAAATAGCTTCGGTAATTATGTCCGCGAAATACCGATTAATGTAGTACCGGAGCTATGACTAAAGTACCTGAAACATGAGCCCCAGGACTGCTTGACTTTTTATCGGGTGAGCAATATACTGGGCACTAAGCGCCAGCTATTTTATGTTATATATCAAATGATCTAAAGCAACAAAAGCTAATAGAGTATTCCTAAGGAGGTGTCCGTGGCTGACCAGAAAAAGGGTACCAAGAAACCATCTGCGGAAGCAGAGGTAAAAAACAATACAGAATCCGAGGAGGTTACAACAGTGGCTGAAGAGACCCCAAAACCAGTTGAAGCAGAACCGAAAAGTCCGCTTGATGAAGTAATGCTGCAGGCGGAAAAAGCCTATGCTGCCTATATGGATGCCGAGCGCCAGGTAGCCAAGGCCTATCATGAAAATGAAATGCAGGTAGCTAAAGCCTACAAGCGGGCGGAGTCGCAGGCTCAGAGAAGCTATGATGCCGCCATGACACAGGCAGTGAAAGACCGGGATGATGCCTTGACGAAAGCTCTGCAGAGCCGTGAAGCGGCCGTGCGCCGGGCTGATGATGCGTTTAAGAGTACCGAAGAAAGCGCCAGGGCAGCTTACGAGGCAGCTGTGCAACAGGCACAGGCATCACGCGAGGGTAATATAGAGAAAGCCTGGAAAGTACGCGACCAGACGATTGAACAAGCCTGGCAGATTTACTCCAAGATAGCCAAGTAATATAACCTTTCAGGTAAGTAGCGTTTTGAGTGAAGCCAGAGGAAGGGGAGTTTAAGCCAGAGGCTTAGTAACAGAATATAACCGGTGTTTCTTACAGAGATATCGGACTATAACAGCGAGGGTATATCTTTTACCGTGATATCAATCCCTCGCTGTGTGCTTATCAGACCTGCCTGGCGCTTCTTAAGTTCGGCGATAACGTTAATGGCTTTAGTGAAGTAATTCCTGACTTTTTCCACGTCACTCATCTCAGAAAGTACCAGAGTGACATCAAGGTTGCCCTTTTCCCGGGGATAGTCGCCGCTTCTTAATATAACCTCGGGAGCCATATTCTTGATAGATGTTCCCAGTTCTTTAATAAGGTCAACATTGATTTCCTTGGCGGGAGCCGAGACGAGATACAGGGCTCTTTTGGCATCCAGCGGATTGCATTTAATGGATAATCCGCTGACGGCGGAGTCCAGGGCATGGATACCCTTCTGAGTTTCCGTCGCTTTGTTGCGGAAATCACGTCTCATCGAAAAAAGCGACCGGAAGAATGACGACTGGGAGCGACCGTACCCCAGGGTTGTCCAGCCTACCAGCGTCTGAATAATATCACCGGCATCCAGTATCTTGGCGCCGATATACTTGGGTTTCTTTTCTTCTCCGGCGCAGAGCAGGTTAAAAAACGGCGCCACGATTGTGGAGTTTATCCTGGCAAGATTGTGGCTTATAGGCGAGTCTTTCATGGTATATCTCTGGTTGTCAACCAGGAAAATAGCGTCGGCAACCAGATAGCTGGACTTAAGACATGTAGCTACATTATAGATAGTCCTGTCTTCGGTGGTTTCTTCATGCTCAAAGGGAAGGACGATAAGATTGTAGACAGGCTTGTCTATATAGCGTTCTTTTATCTGCTGGGTCATGACCGATATTGCCCCCGAGCCGGTACCACCGGCAGCGCTGGCAACCAGCAGAAAAGCATCGGTCTCCGGGAAATATTTGGAATTTCTTACGGTCTCGATTATTTTATCGGAATCTTCACGGGCAATTTCAGCACCCAGCTCGTTGATTTTCCCGACGCCATGCCCCCCGGTCTTGCGGCTGCCGATAAGTATTCTATGGTCGTAATTCGCCTTGATGGTATGCAGTCCGCTAAGGTCGGCGATATCGGTATTGACAGCATAGGAGCCGGTGATAATATGTAATCCGCGTACGCTTCGCGCCCTTGCGTTTAAACGGGCAAACTCGTCGGCAATTCTACCGCCGCATTGCCCGAACCCAATAACGACTAATCTCATCTCTCACCTTTTCTTCAGGTGTTGTACTATTTTACGCAATTCCGCAATCAATGTCAATTAGTACTTAGGTACACCAGTACGTAAATAGGTTGGTATTTGTTACGAATATGACACTTTTCAGCAGGATACAGGTGATTAACGCCTATATTTTAGCGACGTTGTCATTATATATTCTTAACGTACCTGATAATCCTGGGGTCGTATTTATAGTCCGAATCATCCAAAGCGTTCCAGAATACTTTAGCCAGTTCATCATTGCCTTCTACCATGATGGAAATTTTACCAGCCCCTTTGAGCCGTAATTTCTCTTCTATCTCTTTGACCAGCGCCCGGCCGATACCCTGGCGGCGATACTGCGGCAGTACCGCCAGTCGGTAGATATTAGCCCGCCAACCGTCCCAGCCGCCCATGACTGTGCCGATAATACGGCTATTATATTCGGCGACGAGGAGTAAATCTTCATCCCGACGGAATACCAGTTCCAGCGCTTGAAGAGAATCGGTTACGGATGGTAGGCTTCCCGCCGATTTCCACAGGTCAAGTATAGCCGGGCATTCATCATGACGGCAGGGCCTGATAGTAATATTCAGAGCCATCGCAACCGAATTCTCTATAGACCCTTTTCAGCCATGTAGACGCAAAGGTCGCCGAGGCGGCAGCTGTAGCCCCATTCATTATCGTACCAGGCAAGAATCTTCACCATGTTGCCACCGATAACCATAGTGCTCGGCGCATCGATGATGGAGCTGTGGGGATTGCCCTTGAAGTCCATGCTGACCAGCTCTTCCTCGCAGCATTCAAGGATGCCCTTCATGGGTCCGGCGGCGGCTTGCTTCAGCGCCGCGTTGACCTGCTCGACAGTAACATCTTTTTCGAGGTCGCAGACAAAGTCGATGACGGAGACGGTGGGCGTCGGCACGCGCATCGAGAAGCCATGAATTTTACCTTCCAGTCCGGCGACGAGACTGCCGACCAGTCTGGCGGCGCCGGTAGTGGTGGGAATCATGTTCAAGCCGGAGGCACGCGCGCGGCGGATATCCTTATGAATGGTATCAAGCACCACTTGGTCGTTGGTGTAGGAGTGGATGGTGGTCATCAGCCCCTTGGTAATGCCGAAGCTTTCGTGGAGGACCTTGACGGGCGGGGCGATGCCGTTAGTGGTACAGGAGGCATTGGAAATAACGTTGTGCTTGGCGGGGTCGTAAGCATTTTCATTGACACCGAGGACGACGGTGATATCCTCGTTCTTGGCCGGCGCCGAGATAATTACTTTCTTGGCGCCGCCTTTGCGGTGAGCAACCGCCTGGTTGGCGTCCTGAAAGAAACCGGTGGACTCGATGACGATATCGGCGCCGTATTTCTGCCAGGGGATAGCGGCGGGGTCACGCTCCTGGATTACCTGAATTTTCCGTCCATCGACGACGATGGCGTTTTCTGCAACGGATACCTCACCGGTATAGCGCCCGAAAACACTGTCCCACTTGAACAGGTGGGCGTTGGTTTTAGTATCAGCCAGGTCATTGACAGCCACCACTTCAAGGTCGTTCTGGTGATACGCCATCATTGTCCTGAGGGTAAGCCTGCCGATACGTCCGAAGCCGTTGATGCCAATTCTGGTTGTCATATCATACCTCCTACGTAAGTATATATTAAGGAGTCTAGGTGTTTTTTACAAGTTTTGGCTGTAGTTTTGAGTCATGATTTTTTTACCGATTTGCTTTTCAGAGCCCGGGGGTGTCGGCTTCTGTGGAGCATGTCCAGGAAAGCTTCGATGCGCGTTTTGATATGATTGTTCAGGAAAAAGTCATCGTTGCCTTCCAGGGTGAGAATGGGGAGGTTGATAGCTTCCCGGAAGATGATATCGCCGATACCACGGTGGCAGAAAGCCTGTACATAATGAATAATACCGTCGATATGCCGCCGACTGAGCTCCGTTTTTATATCCTTAAGGCGTTGCTGGATGGAGTAGGGATAGGTATAGCGGCTATATTGCTCGGCCAGTGAATTGTCGGGCCCGGGCATGGCGAACTGGCGCTGCACTTCGTTGAAAACGACCCTGCCACCGTGGCGTTCCACGTACCGATAAAGGTCGCGGGCATAGATTGCGGGCACACCGATGTAAGCCAGCCTGAGCTCTCCGGTGGGGTAGGGCTCGCGCTGGGAACAGTCTTCTATTAACTTCTTAATCTCACGCTCGTATTTATGAAAATCGCCGTTAAAATCGGAGGAGGAGACCAGCCAGAGATGGTTCTCCCAGCCGCTGACCAGGTTTTCCTGCCAGGTCAGATCGTCGAGTTTCAGGATAAGATGGCGGCAGGTCTGGAGTTTTTCTCTAACGTTATCAGCGGCTTCAAGCGTCGTACCGAGCGTGGCTGCCAGCGTCAACAGAACGCGTTGCATCTCGTCGACGTCCGGTCGGTCGGGGTAGGCGAAGGGGATGGTGTTGAATCCCTTAAGCTTGAGGACTTCCATGAGCATCAGGGTATTGGAGCAATCGCCGCCGGTGACACAGAGGACATCTTTGATACCGGATTCCAGGCAGACGCCGTAAATACCTTTAATCCAGCTGCAGCAGTTAAGGGGAAAGCCGTCCCACTCAGCGATGGTGATGAGTCGTTCCGGTTGAGGGTCCTCGACGAGGACATTGTTGAGGTCGACGGGCTGATAACCAGCGGCCAGCAGCACTTCCAGGGGGACGGTGGTGGTGATGCCGATTCTTTTTTTAATATGTCCGCTCATCTGGCGATTCTGGTTTAGCCCTTTTTATATAGTCCCGGATTATTTTAACCTCACCCCCTCGGTCCCCCTCTCTCTTTCACTCCCCCTTCCCTTCATCAATCCTCAAGGGAAGGGGGTCAGGGGGATAGGTTTCCATACTATTATCAGTCCAATTATATCATCTCTGCCGGTAGTATATAATGCCTTTTCGCGGTAATACGTCGAGGTAGCCTTCGGTCGTCATCATATCCAGATGGGCCCGCGTCTCGAATACGGCCATTCTCTTATGGAACGGCGGTAGGTCGGGGAACTTTGAACCGTTGCCCCAGATTATCTCCTGGGCTATCTCATAAGTATTTTTCGTTTCCTGCTGCAGCGCTATCAATATCTCCATGTTTCTCTGGATGTGGTGTTCGATAATGGCATCGATACGCGCGGTGACATTATTAAAAGGTTCGTCGTGGCCGGGCAGGGCAAGCTCAACGTCCAGCAGCCTGACTTCCTTAAGGGCGTCGATATATCTGCCGAGGGGGTTTTCGATGGACTGTGGGTTGACGCTGATATTGGGAGTGATTCTGGGCAGGATATGGTCTCCCGAAAGCAGGATTTTTTTATCGGCCTCATACAGGCAGACGTGACCCGCCGAATGCCCCGGTGTCCAGACCACCCGGAAGGTAAATTCGCCGGTGGTAACGGTATCACCGTCCCGCAATCTTATATCTGGGTAAGCGGGCATGATAAACTTCTCCATGCCAACGGTGGCATCGCGGAGGTCTACCATCTCATCGTGGGGAAGTCCGTTAGCCACCAGCATGCGGTCGGTCTCGTGGAGAAGACCGTCCATGTGGATATACCGGGACTCGATAAGTTCTTCTTCCAGGTGGTGCATCGCGATGGTCGCCCCGGAAAGCTGTTTTATCCGACCGGCCATACCGTAGTGGTCGGGATGGATATGGGTGACCAGTATCTGGGATATATCGCCGAAACTAATCCCGTTTTTTACCAGGTGATTATGCATGGTATTAAAGGAGATATCGGTGTTCCAGCCGGAATCGACGAGGAGGTAGCCGTTATCGCCGCGGATGAGATAGACGTTGATATGGTCACGGGTTGGTTCGTCCGGGGACATGGGGAGCTTGAACCAGTGGATACCGTCGGTTACTTGTGTCATGTTACCCCTTCAGGTTGCCGAAAGCCTTTATTCCGGCATAAGTGGCTTTATCTTTCAATTCCTCTTCGATATATAGGAGGCGGTTGTATTTGGCGGTGCGCTCGGAACGGCAGGGAGCCCCGGTTTTAATCTGTCCGGTGTTCATGCCCACAGCCAGGTCGGCGATAGTGGTATCCTCGGTCTCACCGGAGCGGTGGCTTACGACCGCCGTCCAGCCCGCCTGCTGCGCCATTTTAATAGCTTCGATGGTCTCCGTGAGGGTGCCTATCTGGTTAAGCTTGATGAGGATAGAGTTGGAAGCCCGTGTCTTAATTCCCTGGCTGAGGCGGCTGACATTGGTGACATACAGGTCATCGCCGACAAGCTGGATTTTATCACCGAGCTTCTCGGTGATAAGCCGCCATCCGTCCCAGTCATCTTCAGCCATGCCGTCTTCAATGCTGATGATAGGGTAGGTGGCGACCCACTTGACATAAAACTCTACCATCTCGGCGGAGGTAAGCGTCTTGCCCTCTCTCTCTAACACGTAAGAGCCGTCTTTATAAAATTCGCTGGAGGCAGGGTCAAGGGCGATATAGATATCCTTGCCGGGTTTGTATTTGGCCGACTCGATAGCGGCCAGGATAGCCTCGACGGCATCCTTGTTGGAGGGGAGGGAGGGGGCAAAGCCGCCTTCATCGCCGACGTTGGTGTTAAGGCTGCGGTCCTTGAGCACTTTCTTGAGGGCGTGATAGACCTCGGTGCCCATCTGCATCGCCCGACTGAAGCTGTCAGCGCCAAAGGACATGACCATAAACTCCTGGAGGTCTGTCGAGTTGGCGGCGTGCTTGCCGCCGTTGAGAATATTCATCATCGGTAGCGGCAGCGTATAGCTATCGGCCTGTCCGAGGTAGCGATACAGGGGCATGTTCTTTTGACTGGCAGAGGCGTAGGCTACCGCCAGGGACGTCCCCAGCATGGCGTTAGCGCCCAGGCGCGACTTGTCAGGCGTACCGTCGAGGTCGATGAGCTTGCGGTCGACAGCCTCCTGGTCGTCGGCAGGCATCCCTATAATGGCGTTCTGGATAATATCATTGACATTGGCTACCGCCTTGAGGACGCCCTTGCCGTTATAGCGTGACATATCACCGTCGCGGAGTTCCAGCGCTTCATGCTTACCGGTGCTGGCGCCGGAGGGCACCATCGCCCGACCGCTGAATCCACCGTCGAGAGCAACCTCTACTTCCAGCGTAGGATTGCCCCGCGAGTCCAGGATTTCTCTGGCTTTTACTTCTTTAATAGATGACATCTTACTCTCCCTCAGATTGGCGGTCTTTAATAAGCTCTACAGCTGATTCTACAGCTTCTTTGGGGCTGCTAGCCCGGATGATGCTGGTGTCCTCCCTGTCGTTGATGGATATCGACCAGGTATCCAGTCCGATAACGGGGATGCCGCCCTGGAGGGCGTAGGCAATTTCTGTGAGCGTGCCGTAGCTGCCGTCGATGGCGATAACGGCCTGGGCGGATTTAGCCACCGCCGCGTTCCGGGCATAACCGATGCCGGTAGCGATGGGTATCTTTACATAAGGATTGGCGGACAGGCGGTTGTCCCCGGGGAGTATACCGACGGTGAGCCCTCCTTCACCATCGGCGCCGCGGCAGGCAGCTTCCATAACGCCGCTCAGTCCTCCGCAGACCAGCACCGCGCCGTGCCGGGCTATCTCGCGTCCGACCTCTTCAGCGAGTGTTTCTACTGGCGGTGATACATCGCTGCCACCGATGACGGCAATGAAAATGAGTCGTTCTTTCAACGAAAAGCCCCTTTAGATATGGAAATTATAACACCTGAACGCGGACTCTAGCAAAGAGCACTATCAGGATAGGACCAACGTCCCTTACCTTTTCCCCTGGTTAATTAACACCGCTGCCCCCCTTTTATAAATATTTCTACCCACCCGACCCACCCAATAATGAAAAGAGGGGCTTAGCCCCTCTCACCTAATAATTCCCCCTCTCCAAATAAATTATCTCACGGTTTTTAAAGATGTCTGGTTTGGAAAGGGGGGCAAAGGGGGTGAGGCTATAAGGTATTCACAACTAAAGCGAATGACTGTTATCCGAAATAGCCGATACCGAGCCAGATAAGCTCGATGACGAAAAGGACGATGAAGAACTTAAACACATAGCGCGACGCCCACGACCCCACAATAAGGTGTGTTACCGCCCCGTTTTCCGCCCCGTATCTTTCGGCGAGGGTGGTGAGGGGGCAGCGCCAGCGGTTGAGCGCGATGGATAGGCCGTCGATAAGTACCATGATCATTGCCGCCAGCAGAATCCAGTTATAAACCCCGGCAATGGCACAATAAAGAGCATAAAAAAGGCTAACTATCATTAAGATAAATAGCGTCAGGTGGACTGCTTTGATTGTAAAAACGGTTTTGTTCTCGATTTGCATGGTAATTTAGTTGTATTCGTTCATGGCGGCATCTATACCTTCGGTGAGCAGGCATAATAACGCCTTACTGACTTCAGGGATAGCTTTATTAATTATTTTCTTTTCATCGCGGGTAAAGCCGCTGAGAACGTAGTCGATAACCGCCTGTTCTTTATCAATGTTAGAATCCTCGGCAATATCCGGTCGACCGATGCCAACCCTGACGCGGTAGAAATTCCCGTTTCCCAGGTGGTTGATGATAGACTCTATTCCCTTGTGCCCCCCGGAGCCTCTCCCCTGACGCAGGCGGATTTTGCCCGTCGGCAGGTCGAGGTCGTCATGGATAACGATAAGGTCGGCCAGTTCGGTTTTATACCTCCTCACCAGTCGACTTACCGATTCGCCGCTGTTGTTCATGAAGGTCTGGGGGCGGGCCAGCACTACCTTTTCGCCGTCGATTTCTCCGCTGCCGATACGCGCCAAACCCTGCTTCTTATTGAAGCGTATTTTTTGTTCCCGGGCAAAACGGTTGACGCACATATAGCCGATATTATGGCGGTTATGCGCGTAAAAAAGCCCCGGATTACCCAGGCCAACAATCAGTTTCATTTTTTATTCTCTAACATCTCCAGAAATCTCTTTTCGTCAATGACAGGGATACCCAGTTCTACGGCGCGGTCTCGCTTGGAGCCGGGGTCGGCGCCGGCGACGACATAATCGGTTTTACGGGTAACGTTGCCCTTGGCGGTACCGCCCAGCTCTTTTATTTTCGCTTCTGCTTCCTGTCGTGAGAAAGACTCAAGCTTACCGGTAACGACGAATTCTTTACCGGATATTGGAGACTCAACGGCTTTCGGAGCCTCCAAGGTATCAGGGAAAACACCGGCGTTTTTTAATCTCCGGAGAATATCTCTATTATCATCCTGCTGGAAGAAGGCGATGATACTCTCGGCAATCCTGGGGCCGATGGTAGGAATTTCCTCCAATTCATCCGCTGTAGCATGAGCCAAATCGTCGATAGTACGGAACTCATCAGCCAGTATCTCGGCCGTCTCCGAGCCGACGTGCCGGATGCCCAGGGCGAAGATAATCCTGCCCAACGGTCGTTTCTGGCTCTTTTCGATGGCGGCGAGGATTTTATCGGCGCTCTTTTCACCCATTTTTTCTAAATTAATAAGCTCATCCCTCTTGTCCTTGAGACTGTAAATGTCGGCAACGTCTTTCACCAGTCCTTTTTCAAACAACGTAGCACTGAGGTTTTCACCGATGCCCCGGATATCCATCGCCCCCCGCGAAGTAAAGTGCTCGATGCGCTGCTGCGCCTGGGCGGGACAGGCGGCGTTGGCGCAGTAGTACATAACCTCGCCCTCCGGTCGGACGATGCTGTTTTTACCACATGAAGGGCAGACAGGCTCACCGCGGTCATTCTTCGGTAGCTTTTCCCGCAGGCTGAATTCCTCTTCCTTACCGGTACGCTTGCTGACGACGGGGCCGACAACCTCCGGGATTACCTCACCGGCACGCTGGATAATAACCGTATCACCGACGCGGATGTCCTTACGTCGGATATCGTCTTCGTTGTGCAGGGCAGCCTGCCTGATGGTAACTCCTCCCACCGAAATCGGCTCCAGGATGGCGTAGGGATTTAGAGTGCCCGTCCTGCCGACGCTGATGCCGATATCATTTAAGCGAGTGGTGCCCTGGACGGCGGGGAACTTGTAGGCTATCGCCCAGCGGGGCTCGTGGCCGGTATCGCCAAGCTCATCGTGCAGGTTGAGCTGGTTTATCTTGATGACGATACCGTCAGCTTCATACTGAAGGCTTTCCCGCTGCTTCTCCCAGGTCCGGTAGAAATCCTTGACATCATCCAGGTTTTCCAAATGGCGGTTATTCGGATTTATCTTAAATCCGAGCGTTTTCAGGTACTCCATGGTTTCCCAGTGAGTCGGCGGGGTGGGCTTGCCCTCCGCCCAGCCCAGCATATAGATATAGATATCCAGGGGCCGCCGGGCGGTAATCCGGGAATCGAGCTGGCGCACCGAGCCCGCGGCGGCGTTCCTGGGATTGGCAAAAAGGGGCTCCCCATCCGCCACACGCTGTTCATTAAGTTTTTTAAAGCCTTTTTTAGAGAGATAGACCTCGCCGCGCACCTCGAAACGGGGCGGGGCATCCTTGGGAAGAGACAGCGGAATACTTCTAACCGTCCTTAGATTCTGCGTGATATCCTCACCGCGAAAGCCGTCGCCGCGAGTAGCCCCGGTGGTAAGTTTACCGTCGACGTACGTCAACGCCACCGCCAGGCCGTCGATTTTATGCTCCCCGACAAAGTCGAACCGGGAGCTACCGGCCAGTTTCAGCGTCCGGGTATACCAGCTTTCCAGTTCATCTTCAGAGAAAACGTTGCCCAGAGAGAGCAGCGGCTGGGGGTGCTCAACGACTCCGAAAGACTCCACGGGGGCAGCGCCGACACGCTGAGACGGGGAATCGTCAGTCAGGAATTGGGGATACTGTTCCTCAAGCTGCTTCAACTCACGCATCAGGTTGTCGTATTCGGCGTCGCTTATTTCCGGGCTGTCCAGGACGTGATACCGGTAGTTATGATGGTCTATTTCCAACCGGAGCTTATCTATTTTTTGGCTGGCTTCATCGGGAGAGGTCATGCAATTACCTCGCAGGGGGAAATTCTTTCCTAAAGTATAGCACAGGAGGGGGGCGGACAAAAGACGATTGAGACTGGCGGTGGCTGATACCAGATTTTACGGAATGTTTACATTTTACCACCAGGTTTTTATGAGATATTCAAAAGCTTACAGGTAAGCTGATTATTAGAGATACTCGTTATCACGGGTGAAAAGACGCTAGCAGAGAGATACGGATATGGTATTCGGACAGAGAAACAGCTATAGACCTCTCGGCATAACAACGGTGAAAAGCCGTCAGGATGAATCATGGAATATTACCCTGAAAGTCCTGTATCTATTGCTGCAAACAATCGACCTGGGTCTGACCGTCCTGGCGGTGCAGCTGGGCTATCCGGAGCTGAATCCGTTGATGAGAACCGCCCTGACATCAACATCATCCCTGCTAATCATGAAGGTCTTTATCCCGCTGCTAATCTGCTGGCTCGTGCCCGGGAAATTACTCATACCGGCTATTGCCCTGCTGGCGGTGATTGTCGGCTGGAATATCAAAGAGTTACTGTTCCTGGTACTATAAATTTACCGGTACTACCGCTATTCCACCCGTCTCAGCTCAAAAATCACTGGATTGTCGGGGTCGGGGCAGGCCACCCGGGCTCTATCCGGGCCGCTTTCCCAGGGGAAGGAACCGCCGAATTCCAGCGGTTCAGCGAAAGGGAACAGGGTATAGAAAGCCCAGGAGCACATGCCAGCAGGTGTCGTTTGACCCATAACGAACTCGTCGCCGACCTTATGGCCAGCCTGGCACGTCCCCTCCTTTGAAATAACTTTAGCGATGATTTCCATGATACTATCCTCAATTTATATGTATTATTTGTCTTTAAGTCCGGTTTTGTGAACCTGGAGATACCAATATCCCTCCCTCTCAATCGGTTCGCTTTCCAGGATTTCAAGTCGTTTTTGAAAAATCGGGCCATCTATCACCAGCGTGTGGTATTCGCCGGCTTCACCGGCGGGGGTGATATCACTGGTCTTGGCCAGTTCTTTCAAGTGTGCCAGTAAATATTTATCCACTTTCTTTCCCAGCATCTCTTCACCGAAGAACTCGCCCTTGACGGTGATTATTACCGACTCAAAGCCAGCGTCGATAAACTCCTGCATGAGGGCTTTCTGGTCTTCCTGCCAGAGCGGCAGATAGGCTTTCATGTCAGCCTGACGGCATGTATTTTCGACCCACTCACGGTGGGGGTCGAAATCGATATCCCCGAAGACGCCGCCCTCGATACCTTCCCGTTTGAAATCCCGAAGCATATCGATAAATACGGATTCGTAATTTTCGTTGGTGGTGCGGCGCTGGACAATGGGGATACCCAGAGCCTGCGATTGCGCCTTTATCACCGCGGACGAAATCCCGTGGCTGCGGGAACGTTTGCCGTCTTCAGAGATAGTATTCGCCAGATAGCGGACGTCCAGTCCGGTTTTCATTGCGCGGTAAAGAGCGAGACAGCAGTCCTTGCCGCCGCTCCATGAAGTGAATACTAGAGACATGTTACCTCCTATAGTTTGAGATGGGAAGTATCGTTAAGCAGGGTTAAAACGTTACCCTGCTCATACGTTTCCACGATACTGAGCGAAGCGTGTTCGACGCGAAACCTAAGCCAGTGCTCCAGTTCCAGACCCAGCAGGTTGCAGATAATCAGTCGCAGGGGACCGCCGTGAGATATGATGAGCACCGTCTCCTTCTCCTTGTGTTTGTCCAGTCGGTCCAGGAAGCTCCGTACGCGTCTATCGAGGTCTTTAAGGCTCTCTCCGCCGGGAAACGAAACCGTTTTCCAGTTCTGCAGTTCTTCGGCCAGCTCCGGGTGCAGCCGCTGTATTTCATCGAATGTCAGCCCTTCAATATGGCCGAAGTTGCACTCGTTTAGTTCTTCGCAGGTGTTAGTATTAATCTTGCGTTTAGCAACGATGATGTCCGCAGTAGTGCGGGCGCGACTGAGCGTACTGGTGTAGACGGCGTTGATTTTCTCTTTAGCCAGGCGGTCGCGCAGTTGTTCCGCCTGCCTTATACCGCCATTACTCAGGGTGATATCGGTACTTCCCCAGAACCGGTCGTCATGATGCAATTTAGTCTGCGCGTGTCTTACCAGGAGTATTTTGGCCAATTATAGCTTTTCCTTACTTTTTTAACGAGAAATTCCGACGGATTGAATCATTTTACGGTTATTCTTCGTCGGCGACGCGTTTTTTAATTTGAAGCTGCGAATGGGTACCGGTGACACGTTTGAGGGACTCCAATTTTTCTCTAATACTGCCGGCTATTTCTTTATCGGTTAAGAGCTTGCGCACGCGTGACTGGTCCAGTCCGAGTACCTTTTCCCACAGTCCTTCCGGCTCGAGCAGTACCCTGACCTCGTCTTCATCGAATCCGGTACGCTCAATGAGCTTGTAGGTAATCTCATGTTCATCGCCGTAAATGCGATTAAGACCCTCCGCCTGGCAAAAATCGCTGATTACCTGTCTGGCTTCTTCCAGCCGGGTCTCAAGTTCATTAATTTGAGCCTTAAGCGAGGCGTAGGTTTCGACGGCTTCAGCGGCGGCAATACCGGGAAGGAGGTCCTGGCGGGCCGCGGGCGATTCCATATACAGGTGACGGTAATAGGGGCAATGTTCGGGGAAATCACACGGGCAGTACTGGTTTTCGGTGGCGGGGAATTTCTCGCTGGTGATATTGTCAGCCACTTCGAGGATAAGTTGACGGGCATTATCGAGCCGTACCGGGTCGCGGGGGGGACAGCTGCAGGGCGTATTGGAGCGGAGGTGATAGAGGGTTAGTTTTTCCACGGGAAGCTGCCAGGTCTGCTCGGCGGCCAGCTGGTAAATGGTCAACTGGAGGTCATTTTGAAGATAATCAGCGGTAAAGAGTTCCTTGTTGGATTTATAATCGATGATAGAGAGTCCGCCGCTTTCCAGCTTGTCCACTCTATCGATAAAGCCCCTCAGCTTGATACCCTCAATATCTACGTAGAAACTTCTTTCCAGGGCTACCGGCAGGTGGAAATCGGCGCTGTGAATCTCCCAGAATTTGGTCAATATCTCTTGACCGTATTCTTTGTACTGCGTCTCTTCTTCCGCCGATTCGTACCCCTGGGACAACCAGTTCTGCTTATATTGAAATAGTAAATCTTCCAGAGAGGGTGGCGCGGGTGTATTCACCCTGAAAAAGAACTCGACGCAATTATGCAGGGTTGTTCCGAAGCTGAAATACCATTTATCTTTAGGCTTTAGTCCGTCTATATACCGCAGTTTGTAGGAAAGAGGACAGGTCTGGTAAAGCGAAATCTGGGTAAAACTCAGCGGTCTGATTTCTACCTCCCATAGCGTACAATAGTTTCATAATTTGCCGGAACCGAAACAGGGCACCAGTTCTTCAGGTAATTATCGCTGTTTATTTCATACTTTTAATAAAATCATCGAGGGTGAGAGCGGCCAGGGTATTGGTCTGCAGGGTGCCGCGGGAGCCTAATTCGGTGGCAACTTTGACGATGGTCTCGTTATTGGGTGCATTAAGAACATTGATGAAGTCGTACTGGCCCAGAGTAACATACTGGGCGAGTATTTTAACACCCATCGCCTCAACTTCTTTGTTGACTTCCTTAATCCTCTGGGGGTTTGTTTTTACCGTTTTCCTGCCTTCATCGGTGAGGTTGGTCATCATAATATACAGCGGCATGATTTCCTCCTCTTTGTAAATATTACGCCGGTATTGCCGGTGCCCTTTCTAATGTGTCCGACGGTGTCTTCATATTATGAGAGTATCAATATTAACGAATATATGCAAGTGAAATTATAAAGCGAAAAGCGAATTTTGTCTATAGATAGATTTTTATCAGGGGTTATATAAATACCTTCGAATTTCTGGCAAACTGTGTCAGATACAGTATACAATGTAGACAGTGGATGAAAATGTAACCCTGGTGGTGGCTTTTGGGGGAGGGCTTCTGTCTTTCCTTTCTCCTTGCGTACTGCCGATGGTCCCGGTCTATCTCGCCAGCCTGTACGGCCCGGGGATATTCGAAGCACGCAAAGGTATCCGGATTACGGTATTTTTACACTCCCTGAGCTTCGTACTTGGTTTCACGGTGGTTTTCACCTTTCTGGGAGCTGTTGCCGGTTTTACCGGTAATAAGGTAATACCCGATTATAGTTTACTGGCTGATATAGCCGGGGGCTTCCTGATAGCCTTCGGGGTAATTATCCTGGCGTCTACTAAGATAACCTGGCTCAATTATGAAAAACGCCTGTCTCCACACCTGGGCAAGACCACCAGTTACCTGCGCTCGTTCCTCATCGGGGCGGCTTTTGCCATAGCTTGGACACCTTGTGTTATATGGCAGCTTGGGGCTATCCTGGCAATAGCCGCCACGCAGGAGAGAGCCTGGGAAGGGGCTTACCTGCTGGTGATATTTTCGCTGGGACTGGGCCTGCCGTTTTTAATCATCGGCATCGCCTTTGATTACCTGATGCCATTTTTAAAACGCGTTCAGCGGTATACCTTTATTATTCGTATAGTTAGCGGATTACTGCTCATATTGATAGGGATTCTTATCTTGACCAATCAACTGGACTGGTTTTCATCTGTTGCCGCATAATAAATATCGGGGGAGGATAACATGATGAGAAAAATAATGGTTACAACATTCTGTTGTCTTGTTATTGCTGTTGCTCTTATGGCGACAAACTGCGCTTCTACCAAACCGGGTGAGACAGCCCCGGACTTTGAGTTGCAGAACCTGGAGGGGCAGACGGTATCGCTTAGCGATTATCGAGGCAGCCCGGTGATGCTTAACTTCTGGGCAAGCTGGTGCGGACCCTGCCGTTCCGAGATGCCTTTTTTCCAGCAGGTCTATGAAGATACGGAATGGGAGGCGGCTGGCCTGGTAATTCTGGGAGTAAACATAGGTGAGTCTCCTTCGGTGGCAGGGGGATTCATGGAGGACAACGGTTTTACTTTCCCGGTGCTGCTGGATATGACCGGGGAAGTGGCCGAGATGTACAATACCAGGTCGATTCCGGCCACGTTTTTCATTGATGAACGTGGTATAATAAGACATAGTGACGTGGGTGCCTTCAGGAGTAAGGCGGATTTAGAACAGAGGTTACGAGATTTGTTTGAATGATGAGTTACAAGGGAGTCGGCCATGGATGACGTACTCAACGAAGCCTACGGGATAGTCCAGTGTAAGGAATGTCCATGGTATAAAAGCTGTGCTATGCCGATGAAATTCACCGCCGAGGATATTCGTCGGCAGCTGGAGCAGCAGGCTCCGGGGATGGGTATTCCTCCCCAGATGGACCTGGGTATGCAGAACCTCCTCTCCAGTATGGCCACCGCCGCCCAGAACTCATTGCTGGAGGGATGCCCTATCTTTATCGAGCGCCTGCGCAACAGTTCCAAACTTGCCCAGAAACTGAAGGAACTGATGCAGAACTGGGGTAGCGAAGATGAGGAAGAATCGGAAAGCGGGCCGACGATTCACCTGTAAACCGGGACGATTTATAGTTTCAGAGCTTCCTTTTCTTCTGCGGTCAGACTCTTTATAAAACTATCCAGTTTCTTCTCGCCCTCATCGGTTGCGGTGACCATATCGTTTTTCACAACGACGTAGCCCAGGACCTCGAGTTCTCCTATTAGTACGGCGATGATTCTCTGACCTAAAGACGGATAAATATTGTCTCTCTGGTCGCTCGTAAATTCCTCGATTATCTTGTTCATGGCAATCCACGGTTTTCGGGAGACTTTGCTTAATATAGTCATCGCTCTCCGATAATAAGGAAGAGCATCGCCGCGGTCGGCTAAATCGAACGCCGCCACCTTAAACTGCACGAAAGTGTGACTGTCACCGCAGGTCAGTGATATCTCGCTCTTTTCGGTGCCTTTGCCGATAATCCACTTCCCACCCGGGGGATTATCGAATAACGTTTCGTCGGCAACGAATTTATAGCCTTCCTCCGGTCGCTCCAGAGTAGGTCTGAATCCCACGCCGTCGTATTTCTTATAGGCGGGGTCGTAAACACTCTGGGGCGAATGCCAGAAGGGATAATAACTGCCGGGCACTTCGCCTTCTTGATGACGGCCTCCCGAAGCAAAAAGGTCAGCAAAAGCCCGAGCCAAGGGCGCCATTATGTTGGGGCATACTCTTCCGGAGACGGTTTCGCCGTCGAATATAATTTCATCACCGACTTTGTAGCGAAAGTGGCAGGGGCCTTTGCTCTCGTCTTTGCCGTAACCGACTACCGTGGCTTTTACTTTAAACATATAATCTTCTCCATATCATTTTACTTATAACAGCGAATCTTGAAAATCAAGAATATCTATGTCGACTATTACGGGGCGTACGCCTCAGCCAGCCTGGTAAGGCGGCGGTAGCTATCGGCTGGGTCAGGCTGGAGGTAAATGGCGCTGCCGATATAGATAACGTTCACTCCGGAAGCGGCAATCTCGGCGATGTTATTCTCTTTGATGCCGCCGTCGATACCTGCTTCAACGACAGGGTGGGCTTTCCGGAACGTGGCTATTTTATCGAGGACCGCCGGTATGAACGTGGCGCCGTAGTAACCGGGAGTAACCGACAGGAAAAGTACGCTGTCCAGCGTCTTTACCAGTGGGGCGATGGTGGAAACGGGGGTTTCCGGATTGACCGCCAGTCCCACCTGCATTTCCAGTTTCTTTATCCGGTCGATAACGCTTTCCGGGGCGGGAGTGGCTTCGTAGTGAAAGACGATTTTCTGCGCTCCGGCCTTCTTAAATTCCTCCAGATACTTTTCCGGATGCAGCACCATCAGGTGCGCCTCCCATGACAACCTGGTCTCCAGAGCGGCAATCTGCTGGCAGGTTACACTTGTCGAGGGTACGAACTGCCCGTCCATAATGTCGAATTGAGCGAAGTCGGTGAAAGACTCGGTCTGGAGTACCATTTTCCCCAGAGCAATGGGGTCGTCGGTGAGAATGGCCGGAACCGTGCGGATTGTGCTGCTCATCAAGCCTCCCGGAGATGTGAAACGAGGTATTGAAATATTTAGGGTATCGCCGATATTTTAGGTGTGTCATACCCGATGTGTCAAGCAGATACATTCTTTATACAAATTTAACCTAACCTTTATATATTATTTATGGCCTTAATACGGGTATTAATGCTCATATGTCAGAATGAAAATGTGAACGGGAATAAACGGCTACGATAAATAGAGGAGAATTAAGATGAGGATGTTAACAGGTTTCATAGGAGGTTTCCTGATTTGCGGTCTACTCGTCCTCGGAGCCATGTCGATTCTACCGCTACGAGCCGATACCGACGAACCATCCGAGAATGTAACCGATGGCCTGGTGACGCTCCTACCCGATATCGAGACGATATACCAGGAAGCACTCACCACGCCGTTTATAAAAGCCGAGAGTCATATCTACGACGAGGACATCGCCGAATTTTACTCCGACCTTCTGGACAGGACCGGGCTCCGTCCCGCGGAGTAAACTACAGATTATCGAAGAATCACTTATTCCATATAGATAATAATAGAGGTTGCTCTTTCGAGCAACCTCTATTCATGAGACGAACTGGTTTCGAACTCAACTCACTCCCGGCGTTACGCCGAACAAGGTCTCTTCTTATTGAACGACCTCTTTTTTATTAGTTACGAGCCGTGTCCGTTTCCCATTTGCCCTGTCTGTCTACAGGGCATCAACTGTCCACCTGCCAGACTCCCAGTAAACCGTGAAGCTTCATTGTATACCTCCCGAAGTCAGACTCAGGTTGTACCATAAGCTTCTATTATCTTTTTAACACAGGTTATGACAGTTGTCAAGAAATGCCCAGCTAGGGGAAGGTTATAAAATTATAAAATTCCACTAACCCGACGCCTACTGCATGGTAGAGCCGCCGTCGACGCAGATAATCTGCCCGACGATATGGGCGGAGACATCCGATGCCAGGAAAGCTACAGCATTGGCGATATCCTTGGGGGTAGTCTCGATTGCCCTGGGGGTTTCCGGGATAAATCCTTTTTTAATTTCATCGTGGGGTCTGGGGTCGAAGTTGGTGAGTCCCCATCCCGGGGCGACGCTGTTAACGTTGATTCCCTGTTTGATGACCATGCCCGCCAGTCCCCTGGTGAAGACATAAAGGGCGGATTTAGACATGGCATAGGTAGAGACACCGGGGAAAGCCTGTTTGGCGACGCTGGAGGAGATATTAACGATTTTACCGTACTTATGCTCCGTCATCCCCGGTAGTACTGCCTGCGAGCAGAACATGGCGCCCTTGGTATTCAGAGCGAAGTCTTTATCCCAGGTCTCCTCTTTGGCTTCGAGGAAGTTGAAAGCCCCGAAGTTCATGCCGCCGGCGTTATTTACCAGAATATCAATCCTGCCGAATTCCGCCAGCACTTTCCTGACCATCTCGTCTACTTCGGCTTTCTTGGTAACATCAGCCTTGACAGCCATGGTTTTCACGCCCAGGGCTTTAACTGCGTCGGCCGTTTTCCGAGCGTTTTCAAGGTCGATATCATTGACGGCAACATCACAACCTTCCCTGGCCAGCGTCAGGCATATCTCCTTACCAAAGCCTATCTGGCTACCGGCACCGGTTACCAGGGCGGTTTTTCCTTTAAGTCCTAAGTCCATCTTTAACTCCTTTTATTAATTACAATACCGAGCCTCCCGAAACGTGCAGGACCTGACCGGTCACATAGCCGGAGATATCCGACGCGAAGAAAAGGGTGGCGTTGGCAATATCGTCAGGGGTAGCGCCTCTGCCCATCGGTATTTGCTTGGCCAGCATGTCTATCACAGCCTGTTTATCAGGTGCTTTGATGAAATTGGTGGGAGAAGGCCCGGGGGCGACGCAGTTCACGCGTATGCCGTTCTTGGCTTCCATGATAGCCATTTGTTTGGTAAATATGTCGACAGCTCCTTTAGCCATGGCGTAGGTAGATACGCCGTGACTGTACATGTGAGTGCTGCCGGAGCCGATATTAACGATAGCACCGGAGTTCTGCTTTTGCATGTAAGGGAGAACGGCCTGGCTGGTAATCATCGTGCCGTAAAGGTTGAGGCCTACCTCTCTATCCCAGAGGTCCTGCTTCTGTTCTTCCAGGGGCCCGCCACCGAGGATTGCCCCGGCAACATTAACCAGGATGTCAATCTTGCCGTATTCATCGGCGACCTGCTTGACCATCTTCTGGACTTCGTCTTTGTTAGTAACATCAGCTTTTAGGGCAATTGACTTGCAGCCGAGGGCTTTTACCGCCTCCGCCGTCAATTTAACGTCATCAAGATTAATATCGGTGACAGCAATAGCGTCGCAGCCCTCTTTTGCCAGTAGCAGGGCGATGGCTTTGCCGAAACCTATCTGGCTGCCGGCACCGGTCAGCAGGGCGACTTTTCCTTTGAAACCTAAATCCATAATAACCTCCAGTTATTTTAGATATTTCCGGGTATTATTATATATCATGGCTTTGATAAATCGCTAATGGCATCGTCCAGGCCAAGCTCACGTAGTCTGGCAGCGGTGGGGAATCCCGTATCTATATCCCACCCGCGAAGCTGATAATATTCACTCAACATCTCTTTGAATTTGCGGCGGTCGAGTACCTTATCCAGTCTGGAGATGATTTGTCCATCCGGGCCCGGCATGATGGCTTCGGGATTAAAGAACACGTCGCCCTGTTTCAGGGGATGGGTAAAGAAGTAATCAAGTACCCGGTCACCACCTCGTCCGTTCCATCCGTGCCTCAGCTGTATCGCCCGCTGTAAATTATAGATTCTTTCGCCTACCCGGTATAATTCTTCCTCACCGGTTTCCTTCCCGGTGATAGCCGAGTAAATCCGGCTTTCCAGGGCAGGGTCGCCGACGTGACCCGACGGGCACACAGCCGAGGTGATTGTCATCGGCCAGTGAACGTCGCAGAGGATAAGACTTTCGTTTACACAGGAGCGGTCCTGTACATTTTTAGCCGCCAGCGCTTTACCTTCGTAGGTGGAGAAGTCTACTGCTTCGGCGCCGCCCCAGAACCTCCCGGCAGCAGTACGCAGGTCATCGGAGGAGAAAAAAGACCCTTCGGCCTTGTTGGCCCAGTTCGTCCAGGATATCAGGATATTGCCGCTGATGCCGTGAAGCTGGCTAACCGGCCTTCTCGGTTCGGTGGCGTACATAAGGGCGGTCGTCAGGATAAGACGGGGGTCGTAGTCCGTGGTCTCGCTGGTCGGGGTAGCGACGTATTTAGCGGTCAGTTCCAGGGCTTTATCGCCAAGCGTTGTCGCGGCTGCCAGCGTACCACCGGCAAGAATATCACCGAAGCCTTCTCTATGTGATACTATGTGGGTTAGCTCCTTGATGAACTCGGCACTGCCTACTCTGGATAAAGGTAATCCTGTTTGTGCCTCAGTAATAATTCCTTCGCGGAAACATTCGGTAAGCCAGGATATCAGCGGCGCCATTACCGCCGAGTCCAGTCCGTAGCCATCGTTGAGTCGGGTAGCCAGCAGAGGCGCCTCACTGGGTTTACCGTAGTAATTCATTGCCGGTACGGTGTAGATGCCGCTGGCCTGGCAAAAAGACTTGTAACGCCGTCCATCTTCTCCCTTGTATGATTGCCGCGAACAGCCTACCCCGCAACCATAGCAATTTTCCGGTCGGGTAAGGCCGGGTATCGCCCAGGGAGACGGACCGTTAAAAGTAGACCCTCTTATTTGCTTTACCATGTCCGCTAGCTGTTTCAGTTTCTCGGGGTGGGCGGCTTTCGGTCGCCGGTTGCCGGCAACGGCAATAGCCTTGAGGTTCTTGGAGCCCATAACACTGGCGATGCCTCCCGAGACGGAAGCCCCGGCATCCGCCAGGGCGGTAGCGAAGACCACCCGGTTTTCGGCGGCGGGGCCGACGGCCAGTACGCTGACGCCTTTGCCCAGCTCGGCGCTGATACGGTCGGCCGTATCGAAGGTCGATAAGCCCCACAGCGAGGAAGCATCCTTCGTCTCGACGATGCCGTCATGGATGTAGAGATATACCGGTCTTTCCGCCCGACCCCGTACGGTAAGAGCGTCATAGCCGCCATATTTCAGAGCCGAACCCCACTTACCGCCGAGGTTTCCGTAGGAAAAAGCCTCGGGCTGCCGCAGGGGTGTCTTGGCGCACATTACCCACCGGCATCCGCCCAGCCCGAAGAACCCGGTTACCGGTCCCGTAGTGCAAATCAGGCAGTTATCAGGGTCGAAGGCGGCAGTACCGGGAGGCACCATTTCCCAGAAGAGCCTGGCGGCAATACCCCGCCCGCCCAGGTATTGGCCGGAGTAATCGGCGGTGGCTAGCTCGCCGGATTGACCATCGGAAAGGTCTACGTTTAATATCTTACCGGCATAGCCGAATTCGTCCATTTTCAGCAACCTCTATTCAGAAAAAATATTAACAGCCAAAGTATAACAGAGAATACGCTGCATACAAAAGGATTTGTTTGCATTTGTCTGATAGTTACTTACCTCACCCCTGACCCCTCTCAAACAAGATATAAATGGGCAATGAGTTAGTATCTGTTTGAGAGGGGGTTAGGGGGAGAGCATAGGAAATTAATGAAAACCAAACGGAGATGAACCAAAGTGGGTTTGACTTAAACAGGGTCAATGTTATAGCCTGATACGGGAAAAGATGACCACCGTCTGACCAGAAAAGACATTTCCAGGTCTTGATTAATACACAAATCTGAGGAGGTACCGATGAAAGCTGCTGTATGTTATGAATTGAATACACCTTTAGTAATAGAAGACGTGGATCTGGCCGCACCTGGAGAAGGGGAAGTCACGGTACGCGTAGCGGCAACGGCGATTTGCCACAGCGATATCCATGACATGAAGGGAGAGATGCCGGGGCCGGTGCCTTTCGTGGGCGGACATGAAACGGCCGGATATATCGAAAAGCCGGGGCCGGGAGTGACCTCTGTGAAAGCGGGGGACCCGGTCGTTGTTTCACTGCTAGCGTCCTGCGGCGAATGCTATTACTGCCTGACCGGTCTGCCCCATCTTTGCCTGAATAAGTTCGCTCCGCCTAAAGAGCCGCGACTGCATAACAAGAAGGGGCAGTCCCTGGCACAGGGAGGCAGCGTGGGTGGCTTCGCCGAGTATGTACTGGTCAAAGAATCACAGGTAGTCAAAGTCCCCGCTGACATGCCTCTGGACCGGGCAGCCCTGCTGTCCTGCGGGGTTATCACAGGATTCGGAGGGGTGGTCAATAGAGCCCAGGTAAGGCCTAATCAAAGTGTCGTGGTGATGGGAGCCGGCGGTGTGGGGATTAACGCCGTCCAGGGAGCCAACTACGTGGGGGCTTACCCGATTATCGTCGTGGATGTTCTCGATAACAAGATGAAGTTAGCCAAGGATTTCGGGGCGACTCACATGGTGAACGCCAAAAGAGATGATGCGGCGGATGAGATAAGGAAACTCACCGACGGGAGGGGGGCGGAATACGTTTTCGTGACCGTGGGCAGCATTGCCGCCATCAAGCAGGGTATGTCGTTTACGGCTCCGCGCGGCACTACCGTTGTCATCGGCCTGCCGCCGGTAGGCCAGGAGCTCTGCTTTTCACCGCTCGAATTAATACCGGTGGAGAAAAACCTTATCGGCGGTTTCATGGGAGCCACCAATCTTAAAATAGATATTCCCAAACTAATATCGATGTATAAAACAGGACGTCTCAAGCTGGACGAACTTATTACCGGGCGCTATCCGCTGGAACGCATCAACGAGGCCGTAGCATCCACGGAAAAGGGCGAGGGACTGCGCAATGTAATCATGTTCGAGTAGCGGCTTCAACAACCGGATAATCAGCAATGAAGAAAGGGGTACAGGTATGAAAGCGGCTATCTGCTACGAGACCGGTAAACCTCTGGTGATAGAAGACGGGGTGACCGTCGACCCTCCGGGAAAAGGGGAGGTAAAGATACGCGTCGCGGTAACGGCCGTATGTCACAGCGACCTTCATTTTTTATCGGGCGAAATCCCGTCACCCTTACCCGGTCTGGCCGGACATGAAACGGCCGGGTACGTTGACGAAGTGGGCGAAGGCGTGACTTCACTCAAGCCCGGAGATACGGTGGTCATCGGGACGGTAACCTCGGGCTGCGGCAAGTGTTATTATTGTACTATCGGGGCGCGCCATTTCTGCACGGAGAGGGGCGCTTTCATGAAGCCCAAGCATACTAATAAGCAGGGCCAGCGCCTGGCGTTGATGGCCGGGCCTGTTGGAGGATTCGTAGAGTATACCACGGTACCCCAGGAACTGGTAACGAAAATCCCCGCCGACATCCCGCTGGACCGGGCGTCGCTGCTGGCCTGCGGTGTAACCTCCGGCTTCGGGGCGGTGGTAAATCGCGCCAGGGTAAAGGCGATGAGCAGCGTGGTGGTGGTCGGGACGGGGGGTGTCGGTCTGAACTCCATTCAGGGAGCAGCTTTTTCCGGGGCTTACCCGCTTATCGCCGTGGATGTCCTGGACAGCAAGCTTGAAAAAGCCCGGGGTTTCGGGGCGACGCATGTGATTAACCTTACCAAGGAGGAAGACCCCGTTCAGGCTGTGAAGGATATAACCAGCGGCAGGGGGGCCGATTACGTATTCGTGACCGTCGGTAAGGTTGAGGCGATACGGCAGGGCTTCTCGATGGCCGGTCCTATGAGCATGACGGTAGTGGTCGGGCTGGCGCAGGGAAACCTGGAATCAATCCCGGCCATAGAGCTGATTTTTACGGAAAAAATACTCACGGGTTGCGGGGGAGGCTCGATACGTTCCAGTATCGACATTCCTTACCTGATATCTCTTTATCAGGCCGGTAAGCTGAAACTGGACGAGCTTATTACCGGACATTATCCCCTGGAGCGTATCAATGAAGCGGTGGAGTCGCTGAAAAAGGGAGAAGCCATACGCAACATCATCACCTTTGATTGACATAAGACCCATCGAGGCATGTATTCTAGACACTACAGGAGGCATAATCGATGCTCAGCTGCTATCGGGTACTTGATTTAACCAACGAAAAAGGTTTTCTCTGCGGGAAAGCGTTGGGGGACTTTGGCGCCGATGTTATAAAAATAGAAAAGCCGGGAGGCGAGCCCGCCCGGAGCCTGGGACCTTTTTATCATGATATTCCCGACCCGGAGAAGAGTCTTTACTGGTTTGCCTTCAATGCCAACAAGAGGAGCATAACCCTAGATATCGAGACGGCTGACGGGCGGGAGCTTTTCAAGAACCTGGTAAAAACAGCCGACGTAGTTATTGAATCTTTTAAGCCCGGATATCTGGACGATATAGGCCTGGGATATTCCATACTCAGTGAAGTGAATCCCGGGATTATACTGACTTCTATCAGCGGCTTCGGGCAGAAGGGACCATACCGCGACTATAATGACCGTGATTTAGCCGTCTGGGCTTTGTCCGGGTACATGTATATTACCGGTGAGCCGGACCGACCGCCGCTGGCGCCCAGCTATCCTCATGCCCACCTTATCGGCGCGATGAACGGGGCTATCGGCACCGTGATAGCCCTTAATCAGCGAAGGCTTACGGGACGCGGTCAGCAGGTGGATGCTTCCTCGCACCAGGGACTGTGCTTCGCTATCTCGATAGAGACCAAGCTTCCCTGGGCGCTGTCGAAAGTAAACGTTACCCGTGAAGGCCGAGACCGCATGAAAGTAATGACTAAAGACGGTCAGGTAAAGATACCGCTGCTCTGGGAATGCAAAGACGGCAGCGTCGCCTTTTTCTTCTGGGTAGGTCCCAATTTCGTCAAGCACAACGAGTCACTAGTCCGGTGGATAAGGGAGTCCGGCGTCGACCCCGGCCTGCTGGGAACGTGGGACTGGGCGAAAGAAGGCTGGAACAAATACACCGTGGAAGAGGTGAAACAGATACGCGGAACGCTTGAAGAATTCTTTATGAAATACACGAAGATGGAGTTGCATGACGGAGCCATGGAATATCGCATCCAGCTAACTCCGGTGCTGACGCCAAAAGACCTGCTGGAGTTCCCTTTGTTTAAAGAGAGGGATTTCTGGCGGGAGGTGGAGCACCCGGAACTGGGCGTCAAAATTACTTACCCAGGTGGTTTTGTGAAAGCGGGAATCGGTGACTGCGGGGTGCGTTTTCGCGCTCCGCTCATCGGCGAGCATAATGGAGATATACTTCACGGTGAGCTGAATATCTCTCAGGAAGACATGGTCAATATGAAACAGCGCCGTATTATTTGAGCGCTGTAATTTTCGGAGATTGTTAATGGCAAAGAGACCGTTTGATGGGTTAAAAGTACTGGATTTTACCTGGGGGGGAGTGGGTCCTTTCCAGGCTAATTTCCTGGCTTATTACGGGGCGATGGTGGTGAGGATAGAAAGCGCCTCGCGACCCGACGTTACCCGACAGCATGGCAACGTCAATCCCCGCCAGGCCGGTAAACCCGATGACCCTAAGACCTATCTGGAATACGGGCCTGCATTTGCGGTGACTCACCCCGTAAAGAAATATGGGATGAGCCTGAATCTGAATCGTCCCGAAGCGATAGAGATATTTAAGAAACTGGCTACCTGGGCGGATGTTCTCGTGGAGAGTTTTACCACAGGGACGCTGGAAAAAAGAGGATTGGGGTATGATGTGTTGAAGGAACTCAATCCCAGGCTTATCATGCACCGTACCTGCGGCTACGGACACACCGGGACCATGGCAAGTCAACCGGGCTACGGGCAGACGGTAACCAGCCTGACGGGATTCTATACCATCACCGGCTGGCCCGACCGTAAATCGGTGCCGATATCGTCCTTCTACACCGACCATTTGTCCCCGTTGTTCGGCGGGCTGGCGCTGATTACCGCCATAGATTACCAGCAGCGCACCGGCCAGGGACAGTGCATCGACCAGTCGCAGATAGAGTCGGGCATCAACTACCTTTCGCCGCTTGTCCTCGACTATGCGGTTAATCAGAGAACACTTGCCCTGACCGGTAACAAGTGCGCTTACGCGTCACCCCACGGAGCCTACCGCTGTAAAGGCGACGATAGATGGGTTGCCATTTCCGTGCTTACCGACCAGGAATGGGAAGGCTTCTGCCGGGTGGTAGGCAATCCGGAATGGACGAAAGAGGAAAAATTCGCAACGCTGGATGGTAGAGTGAAGAACAGTGATGAGCTCGATAAACACGTTAATGAATGGACGGAGAAATACACCCCGGAGCAGGTAATGGAGATGATGCAGAACGCGGGCGTAGCGGCGGGAGTCGTGGCTACGGCGCAGGACTCGGAGGCCGACCCCCAGCTCAAAGCCTACGATTTCTTCCGCGAGATAGAGCATCCTTATCTGGGTAAGCAGAAATTTTTTCATCCGCCCGGTTTTACGCTTTCGGGTGTTACCGCCGAGTTGCATCGACCTGTCTTCCTGGGTGAACATACCGAATATGTCTGTAAGGACATCCTCGGTATCTCCGACGATGATTTTTCCCGGATGGAAAAAGAAGGGGTATTTGATTAAAGACGGGTAGTCATTGCGAGGAGCAAAGTGACGAAGCAATCCGCCTCTTAACTGACGAGTTCACGGATTGCTTCGCTAACGCTCGCAATGACAGATGCAGAAAAAATGAGCATTAGAGGTAAATACGCCTTCGCAGGCGTGGGACTGACCAGACTGGGTAAAATTCCGGAAATGACCCCCGATGAGCTGGCCGCCCGGGCGATAACCCTGGCGCTGGAAGATGCCGGAATGAGACCGGACGATGTCGACGGTTATATTTACCAGGGGGGTATCGGCGGGGGGCTCAGCGATACGATACCCTTACAGATGGTGGGAATTCCCGCTTCGATGGTCTGGCAGGCAGCCAGCCTCGGCTCCTACGCTAATGTAATGGTGGCTATGGCTATCGGCGCCATGGAGTCAGGACTCTGTAATACCTGTGTCCTGGTGCATGCCGCCAGAGCCACTTCACGCCGCGGTGGTCAGATGGGACCGATGGGAACCGGTGGCAATACCCCGGGGGCTTACGGGTGGTACGGTCCGGGAGCAACGGCGGCCTGCATGGCGCAGCGATTTAGGCACCTTTACGGGCTTACCCGCGAACAACTCGGGTCTATATCTCTGACACTACGTGAATATGCTAACAAGCGTCCCGAAGCTATCATGCACGATAGGGCAATCACCATGGACGATTATTTAAGTGCCAGGATGGTCGTCGAACCGCTGTGCCTGTACGATTTTTGCCTGGTAAACGACGGCGCCGTTGCCCTGATAATTACCTCGGCGGAGAGAGCCCGGAATTTAAAGAAGCGGCCGGTCTATGTAATGGGATACGGCATCGACCACTCCCTGAGGGAGATGGGTAAATCACCGGAGGCGATACACCATTTCGACGGTTTTGTGGCTGAAAAGGCCGCTGAGCAGGCTTTCGGGATGGCCGGAATCACCGTTAAAGACATCGATGTCGCCGAGTTCTACGATGCTTTCACCGTTTTCCTGCTGTCGCAGCTGGAGTCCTACGGATTCTGCGGTAAAGGTGAGGCGGGGGCGTTCGTTGAAGCGGGGAATCTCAAGCTGGGAGGCGAGCTTCCCGCTAATACATCGGGCACCAGTCTGTCGTGGGGCTACCTGATGGGATTTACGCAATTGACCGAGGGAATCAGGCAGATGAGGGGAGAGGGGGGAGAGTGCCAGGTAAAAGATGCCGAAATATGCCTGGTTACCGGGCTGGGCGGCATGGTAGATAACGGCAGCGCCGCCACCTGCTGCATTCTCAGGAGGTAATTATGCCGGAGTTTCAGAAACAATTACCGGCTATCAACGAAAGCAATAAACCGTTCTGGGAAGCCGCCAGAAGGCATGAGCTGGTCGTCTACGGCTGCGGTTGCGGTGCCTTATACTCACAGGTCACCGAATGTACTGCCTGCGGTAATCCCGATATGAAATGGATTAAGGTAAGCGGCCGGGGACAGGTCTTTACCTTCTGTGTTTACCGGCAGGCGTTTCATCCTGCCTGGAAAGACGATATCCCTTATAACGTAGCCTACGTCAAGCTGGACGAAGGGCCGCTGTTGATAAGCAATATCGTCGGTTGTGCTAACGAGGATGTCTATATCGGCATGCCGGTGGAAGTGATATTCGACGATGTGACCGATGAAGTGACCCTGCCCAAATTCAGACCGGTTAAGTTATAGAAGTATTTTATAAAGGGGAAACGATGGCTGAAAAAGGAAACGCTCTGGACGAATTCGAACGCGAGTACCGGGCAGGTATCGGCCAAGAAGTCGATATGAACCCTCAGCGGTTCCTCGTCGAAGCTACCCTGGACAATATCAGGAATTTCGCCGATGCGGTCGGGGACAGCAATCCTCTGTGGATTAACGAAGAATATGCCGCCAAAAGCCGCTTCGGCATGATTACCGCCCCGCCGACCTTTCTCTTTAACATCAATCATGGCACCATGCCGTCGCTGCCGGTGCCCGGCCGGCCACTGGCGATGCGGTTAGCCCTCCTGTATGCCGGGGCTGAACTTGAGTTTCACCGTCCCATCCGATTGGGTGACAGGTTCACGGTAAAAGGAAAACGCCTGGATATTTACCGAAAGCAGAGCAAGTCGCTGGGGCCGATGCTCTTTGCCACCGGCGAAGCCAGCTACTATAGCCAGGAAAAAGAGCTGCTGGGAATAATACGGACCACCATTACCCACTATAAACCGCCCGAGGGACACGCTGTCCGTTTTAAAAGGGAATCGAGACCGGAGATAGAGGTAAAGTCCCCCGACCTCCTGGCATTCGAGCGTCAGAGGCGTGGCGCTGAACCGCGATACTGGGAAGATGTCGAAATAGGTGCGGAGATGACGCCCGTACTGGAAAAAGGACTATTAACCATGACGGAGATATTCCGCTTCGGTATCCTCGTGCCGGCGGCGCCCCGCCGTATCGAACAGCCGAGACCCCGGGTGGAAATAGGGTTCGGACGGGAGACTCAGCAGAAACGCGCCGGACTGGAAAATGCCTCCGATTACGGGCCCCAGAGGGTGTGCTGGCTGGGACAGTTCGTTACCGACTGGATGGGTGATGACGGCACCCTGAAGAAGTATTCCTGCCAGGTGCGACATCCCAGTATCATGGGGGATGTTAATTTCGTTAAGGGTAAAGTAAAGGACAAACGTATCGAGAACGGTGAGCATCTGGTGGACTGCGAAATCCGGGTGGAAAATCAGGCGGGGCTAGTCACCGCCCCCGGCCTGGCGACGGTAGCGCTGCCGAGCAAGGGGTAGGGTATATAATAGGTTAATTACGGAATATCCGATAATCAGGGGAGATTTCTAAAATAGTCTGATCTTGATAATTTATACCTATTGCACCTTGATACAGGCGACTTGGTGACCGTCACCCACGTCAGATAGAGCTGGGACGATCTGGCTGCAATCCGGTGACGCGATTGGACAGCGAGGATGAAAGTGGCAGCCAGATGGAGGATTAAGGGGGCTGGGTACCTCTCCCTTTAGAATAATCTGCTGTCGTCGTTTCTCGACTTTACGGTCGGGTATGGGTACAGCCGATATTAATGCTTGTGTATAAGGATGTAGCGGGTTATCATAGAGTTTTTTAGATTCCGTAAGCTCAACTATGCGACCGAGATACATAACGGCTACACGGTCGCTGATATGTCGCACTACCGAAAGGTCATGCGCAATGAATATATAGCTCAGCCCCTTGAACTCCTTCTGTAAATCTTCCAACAAATTGATGATTTGCGATTGGATAGAAACGTCCAGGGCTGATATTGGTTCATCACAGACTATCATAGATGGTTCACAGGCTAACGCACGGGCTATTCCAATACGCTGTCTCTGGCCCCCACTGAATTCATGAGGAACCCGGTTGATCATGTTCGGGTCTAGCCCAACCATACGGAACAGGTCTGCCACTCTCTCTTTATATTCCTGGTTGTTCAATACTAATTTATGAAATTTTATCGGTTCACCGACAATGCTGCCGGCACTCTGACGGGGGTCGAGAGACCCGTAAGGATCTTGGAAAATTAGCGGCATTTTGCGGCGTGTTGACCTTATTTGCTTCTCCTTTAAATATGAGATATCATGACCTTCAAAAATGATTTGCCCTGCGGTGGGGCGGTACAATCGCAGAATACAACGACCGGTGGTAGTTTTGCCACAGCCGGTTTCACCGACAAGTCCCAGAGTCTCACCGGTCTTTACATGGAAGCTGACGTCATCAACCGCCTTGACTTCGGCGATTTTACGTCGCATTAATCCCCTGGTTACGGGGAAATACATTTTTAGGCCTTTTACTTCTAGAAGCGTATCATCCATCAATCATTCCAGTCCATAGTCTTATTGTGTTATTTGCTTGGTATCAACGTAGCATGAAACATACTGTCTATCTACAAGCTCGAGTGGAGGCCACAGTTCCTCTCTGCACCTATCAATACTGTAGGGACAACGTGGTAGAAAAGCACAGGTGGGGGGCATATCAATTAAATTAGGCGGCAGTCCCTCTATGGGTACGAGTCTTCTATCTTCTTCCTCGTCTAATCTTGGCACACACTTGAGCAGGCCAATGGTATAAGGATGTTTCGGTTGATTAAAGATATCATCGCAGCTACCAGACTCAACGATACGCCCGGCATACATAACGTAAATTCTTTCTGCGTAACGTGCAACAACCCCGAGGTTATGCGTCACGATAATCAGTGAAGTGTTATACTGTTTGACCATATTTTGCATAAGCAACAGGAGCTGTGCCTGAGTTGTGACATCGACGGCGGTGGTCGGTTCGTCGGCGATGAGTATTTTGGGATTACAGGAAAGTGCCATAGCTATCATTACCCTCTGACGCATACCACCACTGAACTGATGGGGATAGTCATCGATACGGCGCTTGGCATCCGGGATTCCCACCTGCGTTAGTAATTCGATGGATCGTTTTCTTTGGGTTTCCTTATCCATTTGGAGGTGTAGTGCCAGCATCTCAGAAAGCTGCTGAAAGACACTCAGTGTTGGGTTTAGGGATGTCATCGGCTCCTGGAAAATCATGGCTATTTTACCGCCACGGGTAGCACGCATCTCCGGTCCGTTGGCGGAGAATTCAAGCAGGTCATGCCCGTCGAAAAGAACTCTGCCATCTTCTATCCGCCCTGGAGGGCTGGATATTAGTTGTAGAGTAGATAGCTGAGTCACCGATTTACCGCATCCGCTTTCGCCAACAATCCCGACTATCTCTCCTTCGTTGATCTCGTAGGAAACGCCGTCTACGGCTTTTACCAGGCCGAAATCCGTGTGGAAATAGGTCTTTAGGTTTTCAACAGTTAGCAGAGCCAAGAGAAATACCTCTCTAACATTATATTCACTATGGTCATAAGGTGCCTCTTAGCCTGGGATCAAGGGCGTCCCGTAAGCCGTCTCCAACCATATTTAGAGAAAAGACGATTAGCATAATGGCTATGCCGGGCGCTACCGAAAGCGCCGGGTTGCTGTCCAGACGGCTATACCCCGCGCTGACCATCGAACCCCAGGCTGCATCGGGTTGTTGAATGCCGATACCGAGAAAACTGAGGCCGGCTTCCATCAGAATTACCATGCCTATATTCATTGTTGCTAATATTATCATTGGTGGAAAGGCGTTGGGCACAATATGGCTAAACATCAGGCGCCAGTTTGTAAAACCTAACGACCGTCCAGCAGTTACATAATCATTTTCCTTAATAGTCATAGTCTGGGCGCACATTACCCTGGCGAAACCAGCTATCAGGGCAATGCCGAGGGCTATGATAACGTTTTTCAATCCCCCACCAAGCATAGATGCGATGAGTATGGCCAGTAATATCATCGGAAATCCCATAAGCGCGTCTATAAATCTCATGATAATTGTCTGTATCCAACCGCCGAAATAACCAGCCAGCAAACCTAAAATCGTTCCGCATATTGACGCTATTAAAATGGTGACACTGCCGACAATCAAAGTGGGTCTGATACCAAAAATCAGGCGACTGAGTACATCCCGGCCTACCGTATCCGTGCCCAGCCAGTGTTCACTGGAAGGTTGACTCAGTACATTGCTGGATGTTGTTTTATAATCATAAGGCGCGATCCATGGGGCGAAAATAGCCACGATAATGTACAAGGCAACTACAACAAGTCCGAATAGAACTACCTTCCGCCCGAAGAATACCCGGATAAAACGTCGCCACCCGGACTCATCGGGTCGTGCCTCTATGAATTTCTGTTCACGTTTTCGGCGCTTTAGCATAGTCTCAGTTCCATCATTCGTACCTCACTCGTGGGTCAAACCAGCCATAAGAGATATCAACAATCAGGTTTGTGAGTACCACGATGATGCCGATGACGAGTACGGCACCCTGAATAACCGGATAGTCTGATCCATCCACAGCTTCCACCAGCAGTCTGCCCATGCCGGGAACGGCGAACACCTTTTCTATCAGCACCGCACCGCCGAAGATAAAGCGGACCTGGAGTCCCATTACGGTAACCACCGGGATGAGGCTGTTTTTCAGGGCATGTTTTATTACTATAGTTCTCTCCCGTAGTCCCTTTGACCAGGCGGTGCGTATGTAGTCTTGCCGGATAACCTCCAGCATGCTCGTCCGCGTCAGGCGCGCAACGGCTCCCAGGCTGCCTATCATTAAGCAGATCACTGGCATTATCAGCTTTCTGGTACTCAACCAGAAATCCACATTCATTGGGGTATAGCCGGCCACGGGAAGCCAATGGAGTTTTACACTGAAGACGAGCATCATGATAATACCCAGCCAGAAGATGGGTATGGTGATGGCCGTGTTGGCCATCAGGGTTGCCACCGTATCCGCCCACCTGCCGCGCCTCACGGCGGCAATTACTCCCAGTGAAATCCCGATAACGGAACTGAAGAAAAAGGCCAGTGCGCCGAGGTGAATGGTGACGGGCATACGCTGGCCGATAATCTGGAGCACGTCGGCTTTAAAGTGAAGTGATTTCCCCCAGTCTCCCTGGAAGATATCGCCCAGCCATATGCCGTACTGTACCACTAAATTCCTGTCAAGTCCCAGCTCGTGTCTGGCCTGGTCTAATGCCTCCGGCGAAAGCGCATCGATGTCAGTGGCGTTCAGAAACATCAGGAGCGGGTCGCCGGGCAACAGACGAACCGCGCCAAAGACAATGAAGGTTAATATGAGCAGAATAAATACAGCCTGTATCAGGCGTCTAACGATGTACGTGATCAATGATACAAACCCCGTGCCTTATTTACTAAAAACAGGTCAAATCCATCATATAATGATACAAAACCCTGATTTGCTGTCCCACCCGGGGATATTATTGACTATTACCAATTCTTATCCACCCCCGGGATATCCCCGGGGGTGGATCAATAGTGCGCTGTTGATTAGTAGCCTAGTGTTCTTCCATCCAGGTCGTATTGGCATTCCAGACCTTGGTGCTGTAGGCGATCCAGTCGCAGTCCATAACGTAGTCGGCAAACACGGCGGTGTCAGGCCAGTCCATCATGTAAATACCTACCGCGTCGTCCATTGCCTGGTTGGATAGTGCTACATACGCTTGTTCGGCTTTCTCTGGGGTGTCTGCTAACCCTAATGCATCATGGAGAGCGCACATTTCAGGCGTTTGCACGGTGCTATGATTCCACTTAGGCACTTGCGGTGGTGAGCAGTTATAGTCACGCGCAGCTACGAATTCGGGTATCGGTTCGTTAGGAATACCTGAAATAAACAGGGTATCCGCCGGCCAGCCAAACAACAGATAGGTCATATACTGGCCCGGATTAATCATCTCTATATTTACGGTAATATTTATTTCGGCCAGCATAGACTGTACATAGAGGGCCATATCTGCCCACCGCCCGGTGATGGAACGAACGTAGATGGTTGTTTCGAATCCGTTCTCCAGGCCAGCCGCTGCCATGAGGTCTTTTGCCTTCTGCAGGTCATAATGTCTGCCGAAATCCGGTCGGTAAGCCGGGTCGCTGGGAATCGGTGCCTGGTACATGATTTCGATTTCATCACTGCCGAGGGAAATCGCGTCGATGATGGTCTCACGGTCGATGGCATACTCTATGGCTTCACGCACCCTTAAATCGTACATGTATGAATCCGGATCCAGGGCGGCGGGCCAGATGCCTTCGGGGGTATGATGCTTGCAGTACCGGGCGTAGAAGCCGTCCATGGCTTCCAGTTCCAGTGTTTCTTTAAACTCTGAGAAAACGTACATATCCGCCTCTCCGGCTATCATCATGTTCTTGGAAGTCGTGGCGTCCGGCACGATAATATAATTAATGCCCTCGAGAAGGGGCTTGCCACCCCAGTAGTCATCATATCTTTCGAAAGAAACATGATCACCCAGTACGGCATCGACGAGTTTGAATGGCCCCGTGCCCACGGGATTCTGTAGAGCCCAGGCTTTACGTTCTTCCTGTGTAGCACCCGCAGCTTCGTAGGCAGTGGGTGAAATGAAATAGATACCGGTGGCCACTTCTACCATGAAGGTATTTTTGGGATCATTGAAATTGTATTGTATGGTGTATTCATCGAGAACATCCGCTGATATCATGTCATTGAACGTAGATGATGTACCCTCTAATACCCAGAGGTCCGCCATCCATTTGGCTGCCTCGGCATTCCAGGGCGTGCCATCATGAAACGTTACGCCCTCCCTGAGGTGAAAGGTCCAGGTTCTCATTCCATTTGAATGCTCCCAGGAAGTAGCCAGAATACCCTGGTAGTCCTGATTCTCCCACACGTCCGGGGCATATATCGCCAGTCTTTCAAGGCAGCAGTACTGGAAATATGTTGCCCTACCGGCTGACTGCGGCGGGTAACCGAGGACAGTGGGGTCCATCGGAGTGATCATACGCAAGGTGCCACCAGTTGTTTTCTTGTCACCACAGCCACCTAAAAAGATACTTGCCACTAAAACCGTGATGACTAATGCCATAATGAATCGTTTCATTTCAATTCATCCTCCTTATTTGTCCTTGAGCAGGCAATTGAGAAGCTACTAGTTCAGTAAAATTCAAACATAACACACCTCACTATTATTCACTTTATTTCAATATAACCTTTTGTCTGATAATCAATTTTGTAGAATCCACGAGTAACATATTACGTGAAAGCATATGGACTTGGAGAGGCTATATACTTATGTTGTAAAAAAGTCAACTACTTGGTAGTATAACCTGATTAAAAATCTAGAAAAGAACTAAATAGTTATTTCACAGGTGAAATTTCACATCATGATATATCAACGTGTTACTTTTGTCAGCCATTATTCCTTCGTAAGTGTTGAAGAATCTTGTGTAAATTATGGGAGAGAAGTACCTTTTTAGTAAAAACTGATAAAGGAAGTAACGGATCACGACATCATATTTGGTTATTATTATAATCGTAACGAAAGATAGAATAATAAATAATACTATTCGATAGACAGGTAAAGAAAAAGTATCGCTAATAGCCTTGTGGCGTTCTTTCTGCATATCATAAGGCTATTAGCGACATTTATAATACAGGAGGTAATATCTTGACCGGTCAGGGTATCTATCTCCTGCCTCAGCCCTTATTCAATTGTTTTACCCGGTCCCGCTTTAAGTAATCGGGGGAGCGAGGTTATTCGGGTCAAGTAGCTCTTTAAACTTCCGGGTCTTTTCAGGGTAGTTTTCCCACTTCGGTCCGTATCGTTCCGCCGCGGGCCTTACCGGGAAGGCTCCTACGTCTACAAAATCTTTATGGCAATCGTCCATCAGCAAAGCCAGTTCACCGGCATCCTCTACCGAGGCGAAACGGAGACATTCCAGCTTGCATATGTGACACATCTCAAAGGGGAGGAACCAGTTTGTAGTTCCGTAATCATCCAGTACCGGTGGTACATGCTTCTTGGTATTCACGTTAACAATATCGGCACATTTGTAACCATGGTCCAGAGATTCGAATAAAATAACAGAAGTGAACCTTCCCCCGGCAAGGTTGGAAACGATTGCATCCGCGGACATGAAATGGGTCTCGTCAGTGGTCCTTCGGCTTGCCTTAGCAAAGGTGGTACCATACTCCTTACAGATATCCAGCAGTACCTTCTCCTCATAGGCCAGACGCTTGTCGGAGCCGATACCGTATAACAATATCCGGCAGGTTGTCTGATTTGGATTTTCACGAATCAGCGGTGCTTCGTGGTTATCCCAGTAGTCCCAGAAACCGGCCGCGCCTGTCAGCACTTCAGCACTTCCTCTGGCTCTAGCCATGGCAAAAAACCAGGGAGGTACGGTCATGACGAACAGACCTATCTCACATTTCCCGATTTCGTATATGGCGTTAATAGCAGCCTCTTTAGTGGGGAAGACAAAGTTATAGTACATAAACCTGTTTGACGGAAGAACGAGTGACGTCATGGGTGCGTCTCCCGTGGGTTCCAGTTTCTCGTCAACGAAAGGAAATACCCTGACGCCCATCTTGGTGCAAATCCCACGGGTCGTCGGGCTTTCCAGGTTGGCACTGGCCATGAGACCACGGAGGTCAGGCCCCGGTCCCTCTCCCCAGAAATAGTCATCCTGCAGGGCGCTTGAACCTATCCTCAACATTTCGCCGCCGGCCGTTACCCACTCGGTAGCCAGTACCCGTCGGTAGCCGCGGTCGCCGTAGCGGTAGGATATAGCTCCCTCACCGACATTGAGGGTATTAGCCAGCACGGAAACATTACCCCCGCACATGGGGACAAAGGTTACCAGTCCTCTTTTGAATAACTCACCTTGAAGAGCGGCGAAAGATACGCCGGGTTCAAGGGTGGCATAGAGGTTTTCTTCATCTATCTCGAGTTTTCTCATCCTTTTCAGGTCGATGAAGATAACACCTTCTCTGTCCAGTCCGGGTGGGGGATTGGTGGTGGTGGCGGAGAAGGGAATCATATACTTATTGCATATCTTGATTATCCCCTGCACCTCTTCAGCGGTTTCCGGCTGGATACTGCAGACCGGTCTTTTTATATCACCGCCGCCATGAACGCTGCCACCTACGTGGTCGGCCTCAAGAATTGCCGGGTCATCACTGAGCCACTCCGGCCCGACAACTGATTCTAATGCCTTATATACCTCTTTAGATAAAGCCATGATTAACTCCTTTTAAGCTAAATCGCTTTAAGTATTATTTCAGTAATATCGTAGACTGCCATATTTGCTTTCTTGGCTTTTACCGCCTTGGTGAGAAGCTGTTTGACATCAGGACTGGCGGTTACTATGGCGTCAGCGCCGGTTGCCTGTGCCTCTTCAATCCTCTCGCTGGCTGACCACATGGCGAAGTCAGGGAACGCCATTTCGGTACCACCGCAACTGCCAGCGCACCAGGTATTGCTCCTGTTCCTCTCCATTTCGACAAGCTCTATACCTGAAATACCTTTAAGGATATTCCTGGGTGCGTCATAAATGCCCCTCTCACCGCGCCGCCATACCTTTCCTATCGGGATAACGCGTACATAGTTGGGCACCCATTCCTGCCAGGGCTCGCTGAGGCGTCCCAGGTTACACGGGTCATGGTAGGTTACCTTCATATTGACGTTCTTCTTGAACTCCAGCTTGCCGTCCTGCATCAACTGGTCGAGGTACTCCGTTATATGAAGAGGAGTGTACGGCATATCCTCCGTCGACTTGCCGAGAAGCCTGGGGAAGTCTACCTTGAGGCTTTTATAAACCTCGGCACTGCTGGTTATGACCGTCTTGGCGCCCGAATCCTCGATAGCTTTGACATTGTGCTCAGCCAGTTCGCGGGCGAGGTCTACCTGACCGGTAGCCATTACATAATTACCGGCGCACCACTCATCTGCCAACAGCATAAAGTCGGTTCCGGTGTGACCGAGAATCTTGGCCGTATTTTGAGCCAGCTCGGGCTGCTTGTAGGCCGAGTTACAGCCGACGAAATAGACGATGTCCGCTTTCTGGGCTGGCTTGATATTCCCCAGCCACTTCTGGCGGTTTTCGTGTGGCTCCCCGTATTCGTTATGGGTTTTACGGATATTGTCCGCCATGACCTTGTGCTCGGGCATGGGTCCCTTGCCCTGTTCAACGCACCGTATCCGCAGGTTTTCAATAACCTGGAGCACTTCAATATCCAGGTTGCGTTTGCAGCGGGCATCGCAGGCACCGCAAAGGGTGCACTGGTATAATGCCTCCATGAGTTTGGGGGTAAATTCCAGCGACCCGTCTAACTCGGCTAAAGCCGAATGCAGCAGGCCATGGGGAGAGAAAAGGTTAAAGGCGTACCTTGAGTCTATGGGACACTGCCGGGAAAATCTTAAGCTTTTGACCCAGTTAAGGTCTATAAACTTGCAGAATGTACACCTCACGCACATCTTAGCTTGGCGTGTATACTCTTCAACTGATAACATGGCTTCCTCCTCGGATTATTTTCATTTTAGAAGCATAGCCTCCCTGGTGACATAATATTATTGGGGTCCATCAACTTCTTGACTTTCTTTAGTTCGGAAGTAAAGCTGGCCGCTCGCTGGTAAACTATATCGGTAATGGGACCGTACGGCCTGGAGTAAAAGGCGCCCATATCCAGCGCGGTTTTAGACGCCTCGGCATACAGTTTCGTAACCATTTTTACCTCTTCGGCATTAGCGGGGTCATAATAGAAGTTGCACTCGAAGTGGCAGGCACCGCCGTAAATCACCGGCTGAACATAGCATCCCAGGTCGGCGGCAGGGTAACCATGTTTGACGGCTACTTTACCGATTGCCTCGTAGAAAGCCTGTGCTTTACCCATTACCGTATGGAAGAAGAGGTCCTGGCAACCGCCCTTGTAAGCCAGCTTCCAGTAGGTTCTGTCTCCGGGCCAGGCACTACGGAGCATGTCCACTATATCCTTTTCTACGCCGGGCGCAGCGGATAATGAAGTGGGCAGGTTTTTGATAGATAGCTCTTTGGCTACCTCTTTCAAGGCATCTTCCTCATATTCTATCTTTTCCTCAGGGAACCTTACGCCGCCACCCAGTACCAGAATCAATGTCCACGGCGGTAGTTTCTCTCTCAGGGTATTGAAATCTCCGGGCCATTGCTTGGCCAGGATGGCCGCCAGGTCGACGTTATTCAGTATGAGACACTCTTCGCCTATCATGCGGCGTTGAATCTTGGATACAGCGACCACAGCATCCTTAACGTTATTAAACGGAATGAAATAGGTCTTGTTTACCTTCGGGCGGTACTCAATTTTAAACTGTCCCCAGGTTACTACTCCCAGTGTCCCCTGGGCGCCCTGTAACATCCTTGTCCACATCATATTACCCGGGCCCGACGGATTGACGCCGTCGGCAAAGCTCTTATCCGGGAATCCGGGGACAGCTGCCGAACCGGTCTTGAATATCTCGCCTTCAGGCAGAACCACCTCTACGGTAACCAGGGCATCAGTATACTCGAACTTCGGGATGACCGCAGGGTCTCTCTCGAGATGGCTAATCAGTGCCGACTTCTGGTGGTGGGGCAGTAGGGGGGATATGGCCATCATGTCATGCTTGGCCAGTTCCGGCTGCAACTGCTCCCAGGTTACGCCGGCTTCAACCCTTGCCATTCTGTTTCGAGTATCAATGTTAAGAATCTTATTCAGCCCGCTTAAATCCAATACTATACCACCTTGAACCGGAATGGTATCCCCGTTGAAATGGATACCCGAACTACAGGGTACCACCGGTAGTTTGTTTTTGTTGGCCAGTATTACGATTTTTTGAATTTCATCCGCGTTCTTTGGTTTTACTACATAACTGGGCATACCTGGTGCACTTAAACTGTAATCTTTAGAATACGGCTTGAGTTTTTCGGCATCATCAGAAACATTTTCCGCTCCAACAATCCCTGCTAACTCTTCTTTTATCGCCATTACATGCCTACCTCCTTTTTTTAGTTGCACGTTTCACAATCTACAATAAGATAAAATGGGTCAATAAGTCAATTTTTTTTAATTAAGTTAGAAATTGAGTGCCTGGTTAGCTTTGAAAGATAGATTATGAAAAATATTGGTAGCGCATACGGGATTCGAACCCGTGATCTCCGCCTTGAGAGGGCGGTGTCCTAACCGCTAGACGAATGCGCCACGCCTGTGCTGGCTGGGGAGGAAGGATTCGAACCTTCGCTTACGGATCCAGAGTCCGCTGTCCTACCACTAGACGACTCCCCAATCACGGGTAAATTATAGCATGAAGCTGTTGCCGAGACAATAATTGTCCCCTATTTGACACACTATGGCGAACGGTCTATTGTTAATATCAAAAAGGGAATAATCGTGGCTGATGTGAAGGAATTCCAGGAAATAATAGGCGTTAATTTTCATAATATTTCCCTGCTGGAGCAAGCGCTGGTTCATAGCTCTTATATCAATGAAAACCCCGGCTATACTTTAGGTCACAACGAGAAGCTGGAGTTCCTGGGTGATGCCGTTCTGGGTTTTTTCGTTGCCGAGAAGCTATATAAAGACCATCCTGATGCTGATGAAGGTGAGATGACCAAGCTCCGCGCCGCGCTGGTAAGTCGTGATACGTTAGCCCGGGTGGCAAAGGGTATCAGACTCGGCGATTTCCTCTATCTGGGCAGGGGAGAAGAGTCCAGCGGGGGGCGACAAAAAAAAGCTAATCTAGCGGGAGCTCTGGAAGCTGTTATCGCCGCGGTTTATCTTGACCAGGGAGAAAACGTAACCAGGGATTTCATCATGCGGATACTGGACAAGGAGATGAAACGGATTAACAGGAAAGACACTATAGTTGACTATAAATCCAGGTTACAGGAAACAATACAGTCGAGATATCAAACGGCGCCCGGGTATCGACTGGTCTCCGAGAAAGGACCGGACCATGATAAAACTTTTATGGTTGAGGTATTGGTAGATGAGACCGTTCTCGGCAAAGGTACGGGGAAAAGTAAAAAGGAAGCCGAGACCGAAGCCGCCCGTTTGGCACTGGAAACTCTATAAAAAGGTCTTTACGGCTTGAGTTCTCTCTGCTAAACTTAAGCTGACAATAATTAAAAAAACAGGGGTGTTGTTATGGCAAGACGAGGAGATTACCGCCATAGAGAGACAAAGAAGACCAAGAAAGATGCTAAGAAAATACCCCCGGTAGATATCCTGACAACGCCGCCGACTGTCGAGGTTATCGGTAAGGGTGGCAAGAAAAAGAAGGAAGAAGAGGTAGAGTAACTGCCGATAAACCGGAGATGCCGGGAGCAGACAGTGAGTACTGAGCTGGCTTCATTTCATGCCTTTGTTTACGGGCGCGTCCAGGGTGTTTTCTTTCGCTCCTATGTCGTCGGCTGTGCCCGGAAACTGGGGCTTACGGGATACGTGCAAAACATAGTCGACGGCTCCGTTGAAGTAAAGGGAGAGGGTAGCCGGCAGGACCTGGAGAAACTCGTTAGCCTTCTCAAAGAAGGGCCGCCTTCTGCCAGAGTGGTAAAAGTAGATACCAGATGGTCGGAGTACACGGGTAGATATTCCGGATTTAATATTGCTTAATATTGTTGGCTATTTCGAGGTTACTTCCTGTAATCCGTAATACCGGTCGCTTTTAAGTAGACGTAGTAGAGCTTCAGAGGAAGTGCGGTAGGAATCCCCGCCACGTAACTGGCTTAACTGCTGGCCTACTTCATCCAGTCCCATCGCCTGATTGCCATTGCCCAAGAACAGGCGGAATACACTTTCCATGACAGGTAACCGATGGCTGATGAATTCGGGAGTATTGGAACAGCATTTTTGAATTCTCGATATTAATTCTTCGGGTGAGGACTCTTTTTTTCCCGGACTTAACTTGCTGGCACAATTGGGACATAAATGCTCTGAAATCAACATCGTAGCCGAGCGGTTGTTGTCATGAAACCATTCCAGAGAAATAGCCCATCGTGTTGGTGGGGGCTCGGTGGTTTTTCCTTCTTTGTTAACTGAATCGTTCATACATATACGTATCGATTAGACTTCCAGTTCTACCTTGGCTGTCTTTATCATATCGAGATAGCTGACTTTTATTCCCAGCGTATCGGCTACCTCCCGGTCTACTTCATACGGTTCGCCGATGAAGACTTTATCGTATTCTTCTACATCACCTTCATTCGGTTCTTCCTTAACGGTGAATTTCTTGGTGGCTTCAACGATTCCCAGGTCAAAGGGCAGAGTAAAGTAGAGGTCAGCCAGTACCTTATCTATTCCCAGGCTATACAGGTTTTCCCAGCCAGCTGATTCATCATCGTGATATTTACTGCTCGGCAGGAGTGAAAGCAGGTTCATGATACTGAAACTACCCGTGCCGTTAAATGTCTTCAGGGGTGAGACGGTTATCAGATAGTCGCTGGAGAGTATTACGTTGGGTACCCAGAATGTCGGTACGGCGAATGGTTTGGGTAAGGGATTATCAACTTCAACGAAGATACAGTCCTTAACGTCCAGCGTCAGTACGCGGGGGAAATCATACCCCAGGGCTTGATAGATAGGACGTGTCGGCACACCACCGGGGGTGCCTTCCAATAATAATATGTCGGCATCGCTGACACGCCGGATACTGGCTATTATCGCCGCGAGCATATCGGGACTGGTAGTGACCGGGTAAGGGAGGGGATAGGAGGCGCTGGGTTTAATTAAAACGCGCCTTGCCCGCGATACCATGGCCGGTACCTTAAAACTAAAATCTGAGGCTTCGAATATCAAAATCTCCTCCTGAGAGAAATGTGCAGGTTTTTAATATCTCCAATATTTTGCGGACCCGGTACCATAGCGAGAAGGGTATGCGTGAGTAGATTGTTAAACTCCTGGCTTATCGGTACACGGGTGCCGTTTACTATCAAATCAAGTTCGTTCGCATCTTTTTGTGAAAGTAATATCGTCTCGATAAGGTCGGCTATCTTCGATAAATCGTTCCGCGAGAACTGGGGCACATCTATTTCCAGCGGTTCATCGGTAACTACTGCCAGCAGTTGTTCGGGTTCGGTTATCAATCCTTCGCCCTGTTCGCGGAGGTGCACTTCTATTTTGGGAAAGTCGCTGCTCTTAAAACCTTCGGTCAGGATAAGGTCATAATCCCAGAGGACAAAATCGGATATTTCCTGCGGGTCAAAATACTCGTCCATACGCCGGTATATCGCCAGGTGGTCCAGTGAATTAAGGGCGGACAACTCGCTGCCGGCTTTGGTGAACCGCCAGGTATCTTTGTCGGCTGTATCGATATCCGAGGCATGGTGTGAGTGTTTGACGATAGCGACCTTGAGGCCGCGCGATTTTAGTTCGGCGATAAGTCCTTCCAGCAAGGTTGTCTTGCCGGAGCCCGATTTGCCTACGATTGATATTATAGTTCGCATGTAAACTTTCTCGCCACCAGCTAATTCTGAAGGCTTACTTCCTCATTCCAATCGAGCATTAACGCCTGGACGACCTCACCTTTTCTAACCTCTTTGCGGTCTTCGGGGATAATCACCAGGCTGTTGGCCAGGCCCATGGAGCTCAGTATCCCCGAACCCTGCGGTCCGGTAAGGCGGGCGTAGTATTTGCCGTTGCGCCTTTCCGTAATCGCCCGGTCGTAAAGGCGCCGTCCGGCGTTGTTTTTAACATTGTCTTCGATGATGGCTTGTACGGTGGGTTTAGTAACCAGTGTTTTCCCCATCATCTTAAGCAGGGCCGGCCGCACGAAAAGTTCGAAGCTGACCATGCAGCTGACCGCATTTCCCGGCAGCCCGAGATGAGGGATTATTTTAACCTGATTATTCTTACCGGTTGTCTTTATCATGCCGAAAGCCAGCGGTTTTCCCGGCTTGACCCTGACCTTCCAGAACACCATCTCACCGTCTCTGGCAAGGATATCCTTGACCATATCATAATCGCCCATAGAGACACCGCCCGTACTCAGCAGCATATCGGCGTCATCTACCTGATGCAGCTTGCTTACCAGTTCTTCTTCGGTATCGCGGGCTATCCCCAGGATTTTCGGGATAGCGCCGTAGCGTTTTACCAGGCTGGCGATGCTGTAGGTATTGCTGTCGTATATCTTGCCTTCCGGCAGAGGTTTGTCAATACTTACCAGTTCGTTGCCCGTAGCCATGACAGCTACCACCGGTCGTCTGATTACGGTTATATGAGTACGACCTAATGATGCCAGCAGTCCTATCTCGGAGGGTCTGATAACGGTGCCCTCTTTCAGTACGGTAGCTCCGGGGGAGATATCCTCTCCCGCCCGCCTGATGTTAAGGCCGGGGGCTGCCTCGGAAAGGATGCCTACCTGACTGACGGCTCCATCACCGGCAGACTTCCTCCGTTCTTCTTCATCGGTATTCTCAAATTGCACCACGCAGTCGGCGCCTTTGGGGACCGGAGCACCGGTCATAATGCGCACGGCCGTACCGGGCGTAACCCCTTGGCGGGATATAGAGCCGGCTATAACCGTATCGATAACACGGAGAATACTCGGTGAGGTGTCACTGGCGCCGACGGTATCCTGAGAGAGGACGGCGTAACCATCCATGGCGGAATTATCCAGCGGGGGAACAGTGATATCCGATTTTATATCCTCAGCCAGGACCTGGCCGAGGGCGTCTAATATAGGGACTTTCTCTTCCTCTAAAACATTTACTTCCTGAAGTATCTTATCCAGTGCTTCTTCAACGCTTATCATCTATTCTTTAGCTCCATCGGCGATTTTCCTGGCTAATTCCAGGTCTTCAACAGTATTTATATTGAAAAAACTCAGATGTTCGGGGTCGAACCGGTCAATCTCCGCGGTTTCCACATATCTCACTTTAACAAAGTCGAACAGCTCGATAATGACTCTCCTGTTTTTATTTATCATGGTTTCGATCGGCGAGATGCAGTTTTTCGAATATATGGAGTGAAGCGGTTCGAAAAAGGTGCCTATTCTCGGTATTACAAAATCGAAACCTTCGGCTACCTCCGTCATGTAGGTAAGCAAGTCCCCGTTTAGAAAAGGCATATCGGCAGCAATAACTAGATTGTAAAACGAACCTGATTTTACCAGTCCGGTATAAATACCACCCAGAGAACCCCGCCCCGGGAAGATGTCGGATACTGTCTTTACCTTCGGATTATCGGCAAATTCTGTAAGATTTCTTTCTTCAGCCGTGACAATAACGATATCTTTACTGAGCGAGTCAATTCGGGATATTACCTTTTCCAGTAGGGTTTTATTACCTACCTTTTCTGTTATCTTATCGTGTCCTAAGCGTAAACTTTTTCCGCCAGCGAGGATGATACAACTAATATCCAAATTATATGCCTATTTTTTCCGGAAACCCTACCCCCTATAAGATATTTTACCATAGAAGTCAATAGCTGGCGCGTACATGAAAGTAGCTGGCGAGCTATCAGGGGAGTGGATACATGTATAATATGAATTATGATGATTTATAATCAGAAAGCTTCCGGATACTAATAGAAACTATGAATATCAGCGAATATTAATAATCGAAGGATATTCCCAGTTAATATTATCGATTATCATATCGGCGTGATTGCCCGGTGGGAACAAAGCCAGATATTTCCTTTGTGCCGGCAGGTATTTCGTTTCGTATTTTTCGATTACCGTTTGCGGGTCCCTCGCCTTAGCTCGCCGGGCGCTTTCTTCAAAGGGAATATCCAGGAAAACTGTATAATCTATATACCGAGAGAGCTCTTCCCTGAGAAGGAAAACACCTTCTAAAATAACTATCGTGTTTGGGTAGAAATTATACTCTTTCCCGGTGTCATATTCATCGGTTTGCAGGTTCAGGATTGATAATTTAGTAGAATATTCAGCTTTCTGCCGGAGCGGTTTAATTAATCCAGTGATTAAATCGTCCAGATTAAAGCTTCGATTATAGTAATTCTCAGCCGGGTCTTCTCCGGCGTACCTGATTGCTTTAGGATTGTGAAAATCATCCAGATGAATCATCTGTGTCTTGCAGTTTTTAGAAACCAGGAATTCCTCCAGTGACCTGGCGAATGTGGTTTTACCCGCCCCATCGATCCCGGTGATGCCCAGAACGAAAGGACTATCCTCTTTTTTTTGCTTATTAATTTCTGCCAGTATTTTATTTAATACCAACAGTTTTCTATCGAATATATCCAGTAATCCGTCGAACTGCCTGATGGTCATGTCCGCCTGCTCCGGTTCCTCCCCGCCGTAGCCGAAAAGCACACCGATAGACAGCGAATCCGTTTCCCGGGCCGCTTCGATGTCATGGTATCTGTCGCCGACGACGGCTGAGGTTGAACATTCCAGTGTTTCTCTGATTTTTTCCACCAGTTCCGGTTTGGTCAGGTTATTTTCATGGACACATTCGGTATGGTCGAAATAATCCCTGATTTGCAGTGACGTCAGCACAGTATCGAAATATAACGTTGAGGCATTGCTGTAAAGGGCGAGACGAAATCCTCTTTTACGGAGTATGTCAAGGGTGTCTTTAACACCGGGGAATGTTACCGCCGACTCCCGGAACAGGGCGGTATATTCGGTTCTGGTTCTATCTCTCAATTCTTCCCAGCGGTGTGAGTGTTCGGGCGGCGTGATATGCTTATAGAGTATTCCGGATGCCGTCCCGATAAACTGGTTAATATCCTCGGCACTGTATTTTAATACCCAGCCAAAATCGGCAAATGACCTTTTAATAGCCTCGTAGACGATTTCTAGAGACGGGACAATGGTGCCGTCCATGTCGAAAATGATGAGGTCTACATCATTAACTGCTATCATCAACCCTTAAATGACCTATAGAGATGGCTGGAGGACCATAATCTGCGGACTTGACGGAAGCTCAGCACGGGTGAATACTACCTCGCTGGTATCCAGCCGGGTTACGTTATCCTTGCCTTTCAGGAATCCTTCAACATCGGAGATGGGTAAATCCATTTTATCCGTCTTGTAATGCATCGGTATTATAACCCGTGCTCTTACCTGTTCCGCCACCATGCCGGCGGTTTTGGCGTCGATCGTAAAGAATCCCCCCACCGGTATGAGGAGTACGTGTACTTTACCTACCTCCACGACCTGATTGTCGGTAAGCAGGTGCCCGAGGTCGCCCATGTGGCAGACCCTGATGCAATCGACCTGGAAGCAGTAAATATTATTCTTGCCCCTCTCGCTGCCGCCTTTATCATCATGGGCAGTGGCGACCGCTTTAAAAGATATGCCTTTAGCCTCGGCGGTGTCCTTGACGACCTGCGGATTACCCTTGACAGCGGCGGCGTTATTATGGTCGAAGTGTTCATGGCTGACGGTAACGATATCAGCCGATTCATTAATCTCGCTATGTTTAAAACCTTTCCCGGTTGCATAGGGGTCGGTGATAATACGGGTGCCATCATCGGCGGTAATGAGAAAAGCGGCGTGTGCCAACCATTTTAGCTTCATTATTAGTCCTCCTTGTATGAATCTTTATTTTGCCATATCTAGGACAAGATTTATAAAAGTCCTGACCGGTATGCCGGTAGCCCCTTTTACCAGATAGCCTTTTTCCTTGTCGCTGTCAGCGGGACCGGCAATGTCCAGGTGGACCCAGGGTGTATCGTTTACGAAATCGGCCAGGAACTTGGCGGCGGTGATGGCGCCGCCGTAGCGGTTGCCGATATTCTTGATGTCGGCGATGTCGCTTTTTAGTTGCTCGCGGTATTCCTCGAACATCGGTAACTGCCAGGATAGCTCTCCGGCTTCTTTGCCGGCGGCTAATACCTTATCGGCAAGCTCCTGGTTGTTGCTGAAAACACCGGTGCATATCTTACCCAGAGCTACCATGCAGGCCCCGGTCAGCGTGGCGGCATCGATTATTGCTTTGGCTTTCAGCTTGACGGCATAGGAGAGAGCGTCGGCTAAAATCAGCCGGCCTTCGGCGTCCGTGTTGAGGACCTCGATAGTCTCCCCGTTCATCGCTTTAATGATATCGCCCGGTTTCATAGCGGTACCGCTGGGGAGGTTCTCCGTGGCGGGGACCAGAGCGGTAACGTTTATCTTGGGTTTCAGACGGGCAACGGCCATAAGCGTTGCCATCACCGAAGCACCCCCGGCCATGTCCCCCTTCATATCCGCCATGCCCTCGGAGGGCTTGATGGAAATACCACCGGAATCGAACGTTATCCCCTTGCCGGCCAGGACCAGGTCGATATCAGTGGTAGGTTTGCCCTTGTAGCCGAGGATGATGAACTTCGGTGGTTGCTGACTGCCCTGGGAGACGCCCAGCAAGCCGCCCATGCCCAACTTGGTCATTCGTTCCTTTTCCAGTACCTCGATGCTCAGACCGTAAGTATCGGCAAGTTTGCGGGCGGCGTCGGCCATTTGAGACGGCGTCATGTTATTAGCGGGTTCGTTGACGATATCACGCGCCCAGTTGGACGCTTCGGCTATAATCGTACTTTTATTGACGGCTTTCTCCAGAGCCGGTTTTTCCTTTTCGCTGCCGACTATCAGGAGGCTTTTTATTTCACCGGTCTCTTTATCTTTTTTAGTGATATAACGGCGGAAGGTGTAGAGTCCGAGCCGGGCGCCTTCGGCTATAGCCTGGGCAGCGCCTTCTCTGGATATTTTGTTAACACCGGCGCCCTGAAGGATAGTGGTAATATTGGTAGCGCCGTTTTTCCTCAGGTAGCGGCAGGTCTCGGCTATAGCACCGCGGACTTTGTCGATGCTCAATTCCTGCTTTTTCCCCAGTCCGACGATTACCACACGGCCTGCCGGGAGTTTGCCCAGACTGTGCACTAGTGTAATCTCGTTAAGATTACCTTTGATGACACCCTGTTTCACCAGCTGGGAAATGGCGCCGTCCAGAGCTTTATCAACGGCGGCGATATCGCCGCTGAGGGTTTTAGCGCCCTTAAACGAATTTAATATTATGGCATCAGTCTTGACGGCCGCAATATCACCGGTGACGACCTGTATATCCATTTTCATTCTCCCTTTATGTGCTTAATGCTCTAGTATGTATTAGTGAATATCGTTCGGTGGCGGTGGTAGAGTGAGAGGAAATATAGAAATTCCGCATATCCTACATTATAGGGTGTTTTTTCTGGTTTGGCTAGTTGCCTGCGGTGGCGTTTTATTTGCCTTTGGTTACCAGGTGCTTACCTCACCCCGGCACCCCACAGTTGTTATCTTTTCCCACCCACCGCCCTTTATCATCTATGGCCTGTCCGGTAAGATTATCCCCACCACCTGAAAGGGAGTAGCCGCAGAAGGAGTGCGATTTTCATAACCGGGGGCGTTTAAGAGGGGTGAAACCCCTCTTTCTATATCTTCCCCCTTCCCCTTGAGGGGAAGGGGGACACAGGGTGATGGGGTGATTCCATAATTCAAAGGGGGTGAGAAACTGAAATCAACCAAAACTAGACAGGGTTTTTAGCTTTAACTCGGTGATTCCTGGCTGTAGAAAGCCACCCCGAGGAGCCCGGGTCCGGTATGAACGCCCATTACCGGTGTGAACTCGGTGATGAATAGTTCTTCGCACCGGAACCTGTCCCTGATACGGTTATGCAATTCCGTGGCGTTTTTAAATGCGTCGGCGTGCATCACGGCAACGTGGAGAGATTTCTCTCCGGCTTCCTTGTCAATCAATTTCAATATGCGGTTCATGGCGCTTTTAGTCGACCTGGGGAGGGCGATGGTATGAGGATTAGCTTGATTTAGAGTGAAGACCGGCTTGATATTAAGGACGGAATTGAGCAGGGCGGCAGCCTGCGGAACGCGACCGCTTTTTACCAGATAACGAAGCGTGTCCAGAGTCGCGTACAAGTTTACACGGGGCATGATTTCATCAACAGTAGCGATAACTTCTTCCAGCGGTTTATCCTGGTCGGCTGCTCTGGCAGCGGATAAAGCAACCAGGCCCTGTCCGGCAGCGGCAGTAGTGCATTCGATAACCTCGATAGTCACTCCGGGGAGTACGTTTCTAGCAATTTCCCGGGCAACATTGGCGGCGTTGAACATGGCGCTGAATTTGGCGGGTTCGGTAAAGCAGAGGATACTCCGGCCTTTCTGGCTGGCGTTACGGTAAGCTTCGAGGTAGGGAGCCGGAGATGAACTGGAGGTGGTAGGCATTTTCTTGGCCTCTCGTAACATGGTGTAAAACTCTTTAGGCGTGATATCTATCCCGTCCCGGTAGCTCCTGTCTTCAAAGTTGAGCTGCACCGGAACAACTTCAATGTTATACCTGCCTACATGTTCCTGGGGGATACAGGCGGTGGTATCCGTAACTATAGCAACTTTTTTCATAGGCTAATCATTACTATCCGCTTTTTTTGTCTGCCAGGGATTATAGTCTCTATCGATAAAGAGGTTCCTTCTGGTATCGGCATTAGCCAGTTCACGCTTGAGGCCGATTAATGTGTAAATACCGATGAAGAGGAGGAGTCCCAGGGGGTAATAGATATATATCATATCCAGGTCTCTATCGAGGAGCCAGGCAAAGAGTGGTGTGAAAACCATCGCACAAAGAGCCAGCCGCACATTGCTGGTAATGGCGATAAAGACCAGCACCAGCACCCCGCTAATAAGCAATGGAATGGGCATGAAAGCCAGCAGTACCCCGAGAACCGTTGCCGCTCCTTTACCCCCTTTGAATTTGAGAAAGACGGGCCAGTTGTGACCGAGGATAGCGGCAAAACCGGCCACGCAAATCCAGGGAAGAGTAAGGTCAAGCCAGCCGGCAATCACAACAGCCATAGCTCCCTTGCCGATATCGGCAGCCAGGACGCCGAGTCCGTATACCGGGCCGATATGGCGGTAGGCGTTCAGAGCGCCGACATTTCCGCCGCCGATTTCCCGGATATCGATACCTTTTTTCAGGCGGGCGACAATATAAGCAAAGGGAATGGAACCTAAAATATAACCGATGATTATCGCCGCGACTATTTGTAATTCCATATGGTTCTCCTTCTAATCTTCAATATAAAATGCTACGCCCACCGTCCCCGTACCGCAGGCGTAACCCATCACCGGGCTGAACTCGCCGAGCCATAACTCCACGCAGTTAAACTCGGCGGCAACCCTGGCTTTCAGTTTCTCGGCTTCATCCAGGGCATAGGCGTGCATCACGGCAGCGCGTACCGGTTTGTCTTCCGTTTTCTCTCTCATCATCTTGATGATGCGTTCGATACCCTGTTTCCTGTTCCTGACTACGGATGTAAAATGAACTACTTCGGATACACTAAGAATCGGCCTGATATTTAGAGCCGAGCCTATCTGGGAGGCTATCTTGGGGATGCGTCCGGAACGGTACACGTGACGCATGGTATCTAAAAGCACGTAGGCGTTTACTTTATCCTTTACTTTCTCGGCAGCGCTGATGACCTCCGGAAGCTCTTTGTTTTCAGAAGCCGCCCGGGCAGCGGCCAGTGCTATCATGCCCTCGGAGGGGGTGGCTGACTTCGAGTCCATTATCTCGATAGTAAGATTGGGTTGCTCGGTTTTAATAAGCTCTTTCGCTTCCAAAGCGGCGTTATAAACGGCGCTCAGTCCGAGGGAAACGGTGATACATAAAATACTATCCGCTCGCTCGCCGACCTTGCGGAAAGCCTGGAGACATTCATCGGGAGCAGGTGCCGAAGACTTGAAAGAATCAGGGTCTTTGAGAAACAGCTCATAAGCTTTCGAAGGAGTTATATCCACCCAGTCACGGTAAAGATTTCCATCGACATAGAAATTAATCGGGATGATTTCAATATCGTACTGTTCGGTAAATTCCCTGGTAAGACAGGCAATGCTGTCGGTGACGACCGCAACCTTCGCCATTAACTACCTCCGTAATAGATCGACCTGCGCATCTTATCCGGTTTTAATGGTGTTTGTCCTCAAATATTTCGGGAGCGATTTATTTCTGTTTCTAAAACGGCGTTCCAGCAAGAGTGGTACCAGGAAAACCCCCCACATTACCAGCATCAGCCCCACGAACAACGGTGTGTTTATCTGTCCGTAGGTATAATGGACTACCAGCGACAGAGTTATTACCCCGGAAAGAACCAGCAGGCCGATTCTCAGCCAGCGTTGTCTGATGCGGATAAAAGCGGCTACGGTCAGTGCCAGAGCCAGAAAACTGAGTCCTATCCAGGGAGCCATTAGAGTAGCCCGCTCCAGGCTGGATGCGGTGATTTTCCAATCCGGCGATACCGCTAGGAACCAGCCGATTATTATCGGCATCGGCAACAGCATCACCGAGCTGAAGAGCCAGTCCTTTTTCACCGTCTGAATAACCATATGGAACAGCCACCACGCCGCAAACGCGATATAAACCGGTATAGCCAGAAGCGACCATCCTTTAGGTAAGTAGACAAGGAGAATACCGACAGCCATCACGGGCAACAGTGAGTAACTGAGCCAGGAAAAAACCCAGGTAGGTTTGCCGTGCCACCAGCCGTAGACGGCGATACCCGATATCACACCCAGGACGATCACCAGCCAGCCGGGATAATGCCACCAGTTAAGCGTGAAGAGGGCACCGAAAAGTATGTGCGGCAGGGAAGCCATAAACACCTGCTTCCAGCTGCCCTGACTATAGGCTTCGTAGATTTGCCGGGCTACCAGCGACGGTGAGCCCAGCTCGTGCAGGCATGCCTTGACGGCTTCCTCTTCTGAAAGTCCCGAATCCGTCAGTTCCCGGAGCTTATCTTCGATGTGGGTCTCGAGCTCACCGAGAACCTCGGCTTCATTAGCCGGTTGAAGCTTGGAGGTATATTTGATGTTCTCTATGTATTCAGCCAGTTCCGATGTCATTACACACCTCTTAAGTAACCGGTTGACCGGGCTGCAGTATCAGCCTTACGGCGTTTAGGAAGTCCTGCCACTGTGTTCTTTCCTGAGCCAGCTTGGCAAGTCCCTTTTCTGTGATGTGATAATACCGTCTCTGCCGTCCGTTGGGTAGCGTTTGCCATGATCCGGTAATCAGCCCTGATTTTGCCAGACGGTGAAGGGCCGGATAGAGGGTTCCCTCCTTAAATTTAAAATAACCCTGGCTCCTCGCTTCCAGTTCCTTGATAATCTGATAGCCGTACATCGGCTGCTGTTCCAGCAGGCATAGCAGTAATGAGTGCGAGCTGCTTTTCAGTAAATCGCTTCTCTTTGCCATACGAATCACCTCGCATTCTGATATTTACTTAGATGTTCTATGTAGATAAATACTATCAAAGTTTTATAGCATTTGCAAGGGATTATCATAAATATTATCCCGGTTCCTTATAGGATATCCCGACTTGAGGCGAGTTTATTAAAATGTTATATTACGGAGTAATGGCAGGTCAGGCAGTGGGAGATACTTGACATAACATCTCCAACATAACTCTTATGGGGAAGTGCCGGAACTGGCAGACGGGCCAGACTTAGGATCTGGTGCAGCGATGCGTGGGGGTTCGAGTCCCCCCTTCCCCACCAGAGTTTTAATTTCCTATGCCGGTCTCTAATAGTGGGTATATTAAATATAACGATACGGAGGCTAAAAAATGGCTGAAACGAAATACGGGAAGCATGTCATCAGAGATGCATTTAAAAAACACCATCAGCTGGAGTGTGTCTCGGCACACGGCGATGAGATTGATGCCGACTGCATTATTACGCACCAGGTTATCTATAAGCCGGAACTAATGTTGAAAGAATCCCATTTCCACGACGACTTTCAACAACTACTTTGTTTTCTCGGCACCAACCCGATGGACTGCCGGGATTTCGGCGGGGCGGAAATAGAGATATGCCTGGGTGAGGAACAAGAAAAGCATATCATCAATTCTCCCACCATCGTTTCTCTTAAAAAAGGGTTGCCCCACGGACCACTGAATTTTAAAAGTATCCCCAGGCCGATTATCTTTCTGGAAATAATGCTGACACGTCGATATCACGTGACGCAGCTGAAAGATAAAGATAAGTAGGCCTTTTAGTGACACGGGATTAACGAAACGTACCGGTCTGCTGCCAACGCAATGCGATATCGGGCGATTTTTATATCAAGGAGGACAGGGGCAAATGACTGAAACGAAATATGGCAAATATATCATAACGGAACCGAAGTTACCCCAAACACCGTCTCCGCCAGCAACGGGAGAGCGCAGCGGACAGATTGTAATACTCTCGGATGGAGAGGTTATCGAGGGGGCTTTTTATCTGAACTGCGCCCTGATATGGAAAGCCTCGGAGAGGGGCAGCCCGGGTGGTAGCCACACCCATGACTGGGACGAGTACATCGGCTTTGTCGGCAGCGACCCCGCCGACCCGCACGCTTTAAACGGGGAGGTCGAGATATACCTGGGAGATGAAAAGCATGTCCTTACCCGGAGCTGTGCTGTCTTCATTCCGAAAGGGCTTTTACACTGCCCCATCATCTTCAGGAAGGTTGATAAGCCCATTTTCTATTTCAGCACTGGCCCTAAACACGTCTACGATAAAGAGCAGAAATCATAATGCCTAAATAATGATCATTTACACTGAATAAACTGCATAGAGGAGGTAATGCTAATGGAACTTACTTATGACAATATCCTTCGTTGGATGAAAGGATACTTTAAGGTTTACAGTACTTACGGACAAGACTCCGAAACAGCGGATCGAATGAATGATTACTTTGCTCCGGATTTGAGATTCATACCGTACATTGCCGCGATAGGTGGACCGGAAGGTGGCTTCTTCAGCCGCGATGAGTTCATGCACACCGCGAAATCACACTCCTCGTGGTATGAAAAACTAACACCAGAGGATATCACCGTTGATGAAAGACGAAAGATGGCCGCTGTACGGTTCGGGATGGAGGTTATAAACAGAAAGACAGGAGAGGTGGTGGTCAAAAAAAGTGCTATGGCTCATTACGAGTTGGTACTTGATGAGAATAACTCTATTAAGATTAAAACGATTCGGTTCTTTTGGGAGGTTTTGCCGCCTGGAGTACCAGAGTTCTATGATTTGTTCGAGGACGATGCGTAGACAACAGGGGCTTTTTACCCAGGATATCGGGAGATATCAGCAGGCTTACAGTCCCAGATAAGCTTTCCTGATGTGTTCGCTATCAAGGAGTTGCTTGCAGGTACCGTCCAGCGTTATCCGGCCGTTCTCCAGAACGCAGGCGCGGTCGGCGGTTTCCAGAGTATGTTTCACGTTTTGCTCGACAAGCAGGATGGTAATACCCTGGTCGCGTAAAGTTTTTATTATCTGAAAGATATCCAGTACCAGTTTTGGCGCCAAGCCGTTCGACGGCTCATCGATTATGCACATTTTAGGTCGGGACATCAGTCCCCGGCCCATGGCTAACATCTGTTGCTCACCGCCGCTGAGTGTCCTGGCAAGCTGTTTCGCTCTCTCTTTCAGTATAGGAAAAATTTCGTAGACCCATTTAAGTGTTTCTGCTTTCTGTGCCCAGGCGCGCTTGGGGTAGGCTCCCATCTCGAGGTTCTCGCGGACTGACATTTCCGTAAAAAGTTTCCTTCCCTCCGGGATATGAGAAAGGCCGAGTTCGACTATATTATTCGGGGACAAACAATCTATTCGCTGACCGAGGAATGAAACCGTGCCTGATGACGCACGCATTAGACCGGATATAATGTGGAGTAAGGTAGATTTACCCGCTCCGTTGGCTCCGATGAGTGCCATTATCTCGGCTTCATTGACAGTGAAAGAGATATCCCATAATGCCTGGATATTACCGTAAAAGGCATTGATATTATTCACTTCCAGCATGGTTTTATTCTCCTAGGTAGACTTCGATAACCTTTTCACTGTGGGTAATTTCCTGCGGAGTGCCTTCGGCAATCTTCTTACCGTGATGAAGCACGATTATACGGTCACATACGCTCATGATGGCTTTCATAACATGCTCAATCATGACAATGGTGATTCCCTTAGTTCTGATACTGGAAATCAGTTGCATTTCCTCGGCGACCTCGGTCTGGTTGAGTCCGGCCATTAACTCATCGAGAAGGAGCAGTTCGGGTTTGGTTGCCAGGGCTCGGGCTACCTCCAGCCGCTTCTGGTTAGCCAGGGTAAGGTCTCTGGCCGGTGTGTTGGCTACCTGTGACAAGCCCACATACTCCAGCAGCTCTAGAGATTCCCGGGTAGCATTGGCAGAGGAAACATGTGTCGACTTACCGAAGAATGCCCCGACGCGTACGTTCTCTACAACCGGGAGGTTGGCGAATATTTTAACCATCTGAAATGTTCTGGCTATGCCCATGCGGCAGATCTGATACGGCTTCTTACCGGTAATGTTTTTATCCTTAAAGCGTATTATCCCTGGTTTCGGGGTATATGTTGCCGATATCAGATTGAATAGCGTTGTCTTTCCAGCACCGTTGGGACCGATCAGACCAACAACTTCTCCCTGGTCAACATGGAAATCGACATTGTCGACGGCTGCCAGACCCCCGAAGTATTTGGATACTCCTTCACCTTCAAGTATGTACACGTTTCCCTCCCGATATTCGCCTCCAGACTTTTTGTATAAGTCCGGTAAGTCCGTCGGGCATGTATAGTATGGCCGCCACTAATAAAACTCCGAATGAGAGCATATAGATCTCGGAGAACTTGGTTTGTAGCGTTTCTTGCAGGTAGGTAAAAATAGCGGCTCCCATTACCGGACCGTAAATACGCCCCATACCGCCAAAGATTGCCATCAAGACTGGCAGGAAAGAAAAGAGAACACTAAAGGCTACATACGGGTCAACATATGTAATTTTTGTAGCATAGATTGCCCCGGCTGCCCCCATAAAGAAAGCGCTGATGGCAAAGGTGATGACCTTAACCATGGTGACGTTAATACCGGTATGTGCCGCGGCTTCCTCATTCTCCCCGATACTCCGCATGGCTAAACCGAATTTGGAACGTCGAATAAAGAAGAAGGTGAGCATTACCAGGACAAAAATACCCAGCATGGTGTAAAAGATATAGTCATTATCCACCAGCATGACGTATCGACCACGTCGGTGGGATACAGTATGCTCCCACCAGTTGAGAAGCTCCATTATGAACACAACGAGTCCGAAGGTGAAAATTGCGAAATATATGCCCCTCAGCCTTAGAGTTAGAGCGCCGACGCCAAGGGCGATTATGCTGCTGGCTAGACCGCCTATAAGGACTACCACCAGTATCGGAAGTAGCGCCCCTGTGGTCGGCAGAAACAGGGCTGAAGCATAGATACCGATTCCGAAGAAGGCAGCCGTAGCCAGTGACATATAGCCGGTAAGACCGGAAAAAAGTACCCAGCTCACCGTAAGGATGATATACATTAAGATGGTGGTAATTAGTATGGAAGTATAACCTAAAGCATAGAGGGGTAGAGTCGCTAATAGGGCTAGGACAAGGAGAAGTATCCCAGACGTGATTAAGCTATTCTTTCTCTCTTTCGTGAGTAACCGTTCAATAAACCAACCTGAGTAGATCAAACACAGGATGTTGATTATGATAATCAGAGTCTGCATGGTTACACCTTATCGTTTTTTAACGTAATTTTCATTCGTCTACTTCCCAAAAATGCCTTTCGGTCTTACCAATAGCAGCAGCATGAAGATGAAATAGTAGGCAGCCAGTGATAAACTCGGATCAAAATAAGTCACTACTTCGCCTATAATACCCAGTATAAGACCCCCGATAAAAGCGCCGGGGATGCTGCCCAGCCCGCCTAATACGATAACTATGATGGCAATGACGGTATATTGCAGACCCATAGATGTATTGAGGGGGATCCGCATACTGTAAAGTACACCGGCCATACCGGCCATCGCGGCACCGAAGCCGAAACATATAGCCAGCACGCGGTTAATATTTACCCCCATGAGGCTGGCAGTTGACGGGTCTTGAGCGGCTGCCCGGATACCCTTTCCCATGCGTGTACGGGCTAAAAACATGTAGAAGGCTAAACCTATGGCTATAGAAAAGCCGAGGATTACCAGCTTGTTGGCACTAAATATCGCCCCCCCTATATTGACTCCAGAATTTAAGTAAGAGTATTGCCTATAGTCGGCTCCCCACCCTATTAAAGCCAAATTCTGGACGATGAAGAGGAGACCAAAAGCGGCTAACAGTGAGCTGGCTTCATAGGCGCCCGGGTTCGGTGCCGTAACTCTAAGACGGGTGAATACAGTTCGCTGAAGTAGAAAACCGATTACGAATATAACAGGACCAATGATAACAAGACAAACAAGCGGGTTGATGCCAACCACGGTGTAAAGCGTAAAGGTGCTGAAAGCCCCGATCATAATGAATTCGCCGTGAGCGATGTTCAGCACCCGGGCAACCCCGTACTGCAGGCTCAAGCCCATAGCAATCAGGGCATAGATACCGCCTAGCAGCAAACCGCCAATTGTTATATCTAGAACAGTTACAATGCTTTCAGGCATAATGTTAGCTTTCGAGTCTTGTCAATCATGGGTGCAGGCTGTCTATAAGGCATAAATCATCTCTTCTCAGGGAAACAACAATCCTTCAGAATCGTTGCACGCCCTTTAGACAGCCTGCAATTAATCAAGCAAATATAAAACCTATTTTAGTGCTATTTCTACTTTTGCTAGGGCGCTGGCCAATCCGGCTTGGGATAGATCCACTCTGACGTGAGCACTGTGGCCGGCCAGTCTCCGCCGCCTACGATTTCCACTGTCCCATTCTGCCACTGCCCGACCTCACCGGGATGGGTTTCCTTGGCCATAAGCCCGCCGCCATCACCGAACATATCGAACCAGGTATCTCCTAAGATGGTATCGAAGTGGTGCGTAGCTATGTAATCCCTTATCACGGCATTGTCAAGGGTTCCGGTTGCTTCGATAGACTGCATCCAGATGTCCATTATAGGCGCGTATAATGCGGTTCCCCACCAATCCGAGTTTGCCCAGCCGACGAGTTCCTCGAGTTCAGCATAATGTTGTGCAAATGCTGCAGATGTGTCCTTGTTCGCAGTGGCCCAACAGGTTACTCCCTCTACTACCGCGGGGTCACCGCCGAACGATAAGCCATAAAAGCCGAAATTGGCTCCAGGGCCCATGATAACGGCCGGCGGGTTAAAGCCAATTGCCATCATCTCACCGGTAACCGGCAGGACTATAGGTGGATAGGCAAAAACGCAAAACACATCGGGATTAGCCGCCTTGGCTTCCTTAACTAAGAGTGAGAAGTCTGTTTGGGTTATTGGAACGGATTTGTTAGCGATTATATCGATTCCATGCTTGGGGAATTCTATAGCCGCTACGCCGCCGTACTCCACGCCGTGGAGGTCGGCAATGGAGATTATATACGCCGTTTTGGCGCCCTTGGCCTCACACATTTCAGCGAAAACCGGCAACTCGTAGTGGTCGGAAAAAGACAGGGAGACAAACACGTAGGGTAGACCGTAAAGAGTATCCCTCATAGTGGTGGCGCCGCCCTCGGCTGTGATGAGAACCTTCCCGTATTTATTGGCTATGGGGGCTTGAGCCTGAATGAAAGGGGTACTACAGGCGGAGAACAGGATGTCAACCTTGTCCTCCAGTATCAATTTTTCCGTCAGCCGCACCATGTTGCCTATATCACTGGCATCATCATATATGATGAACTTTAGGGGCAATTTCCTGCCGTACTCTGCCACATAGATACCGCCCTCGGCATTGATCTTTTTCTCCCACAACTGCATCATCGGCCCTAATGCCGCGTCTCCGATAGAAGCGTTTGGACCGGAGAGAGGCCTGGGCGCGCCAATAACGATGTATTCTTTGGTATCGTAGTCGGCAGGCCGCCCGTCGGTTGTCGTGGGTTGGGTTGTAGGTGTGGTAGTTTCTTTCTCACCACATCCTGCCATCATCAGGGGAGCAGCCATCATGGCGATTACACAGATTCCGATAAATATGATTAGTAGTTTCTTTTTCAAAAGTGTCCTCCTCAAATATATTTTGGGATAACAAAATAACTTAACCATTTAGGTCATATCTCACCCCCTCTCCCAAGTTTATTATATTGCTCTTTTAATGTGATAGCTAAAACTTCTGTATAAATAGGCACGCCACATTTACGGTGCTGGGCCTGAGCATTGATTTATTGGTAAATTTAGCATATCACGAGACAGAATGCAATATTAAACAGGACAAATTTCTAAATAATATCATAGAAATATTGCACATGAGGTAAATTGTGAGGATTTTATAAGTAAAAAGGAGGTTTTGTCGGTTTTATTAATCGGAATTGTTATTCGCGATTGACCTTTAATGAGCAGTGTATATTATCTAACTGGAGTTTAAGGTTTTCACTTTGCTGTAAAATGGTTCTAACGAATTCTTTCTGGGCGACCGTATCACAGATATTATCATCGAGTATCATCTTGGCGAATCCCGATATGGAATGTAAAGGATTATGCATTTCCATTAGTTTATCCAACAAATACTGTTGGTTTTTATCATCAGAAATATCCGGATTATCGTGTATTTCTAGCCGGGCAGTAGTTGATTTCTCAAGCGAGATACCGAAGCTCCGGGACGCTTCTTCAATCGCCTGCCTTGTATTGGAGATATCTTCCTGAGTCGTATCGACGATATGCTGCCTGGCCTGGAGCAGGCTTTCATTGACCCGGGTAATACTGATTTCGGCTTCTTCTTTTATTCTTCGGCTTTCTTCCTGAGCTTTATTGATAATCTCGGCGGCTGTCATTTTGGCTACTTCAGCTTCTTCCCGGGCCTTCTGGCTTTCGGCTTCAGCGCGGCTGATGGCTTTACGGCTTTGACGTCTGGCTGTTTCAGCTTCCTCTTTCGCTTTAAGAACGCCGGCTCTGGCCTTATTGGTGTCGATTAGCGCCTGCTGTTGAATTGCCTTTATTTCTTCGGAAACTGATTTTACCCTTTCCTGAGCCAGCGAAATAGCTACCCGTGCGTCGTTGTTGGCTGTTTCTACTTCATCTTTGTACCTGCTCGCTTCCTCCCGGGCTTGCCTGACGGCGTTTTCAGCGGCGTCTTTAGCCAGCCTGATTTCTTCCCGGGCTCTGGTAATTTCCTTCTCTGCCAGATTTAAAGCTTCCTGTCTGGCCCGATTGATAGCTGTCTGCGCGGTTTTTTTAGCCGTTTCAGCTTCATCTATTGCTTTCTGCACTTGTATTTTATAGATTCTGGCTTTTTCTTGAATTTCTTCTATTTTCTTCTGAGCCTTTTCCTCGATGAGATTATGAATAAGTTTCTCAAGTTGTTGACTCGGGGATATTTCAGGATTTACGGTTTTCCTTTTTATCTCCGGATATATATCGATAGGTTCATCAGGAAACGAGTCATCATGAGGTTCGGGAATAATTCCATGCTTTTGGCTGATCTTTTTTTGAATGCATTGTTCGGCTTCATCTAGGATTTTCGCCAGGGTTTCATCCAGTTCATTCATTGCGTTTCTCTCTGCGCCTACCCGGCTCACTGCTGCCATGGCGTTTTCTTTGGCGTTAATGGCGTTTTCCTGGGCTTCCAGCAGCAGGTTACGGCTGTCGTCTTTAACGTTTTCGCTGTTATTAATTTTTTTTGTTTGATTGGTAGTCATTAGTTCTGTTTCTCACCTGCTTCATATATCCTGTTGGCTTCGTTAATAAGCTTCTTCACATCTACTTCCGTAAAAAGCCGCCAGCTTCTCCTGTCCCGGTAATCGTTGATTTTCAGGTAGTCGTCTTTCAGCCAGCGTAACAAAGTGCTCCGGCTAATGCTGGCCATCCGGCATACTTCAGCGGTACGGTAGAATGTTCTGTTTTCGATTGTTACCGGCATGGTTTTTCCCTCTCCAATTCAATCAGTATGGTACTATTTGCTACAGTTTAATACAGGTTAATATGTGTTGGTTTATTACAGATGTTACTGTTTATGCGCTGAAGCTGACAGGGGGATATCACCCAAATTGATTAAGGGTTAGCACCCAGGCTGGTCAATAATCAGGTTCCGTACGGTTTTGGTTATTCCTTATTGCTCTATCAGAGCGTCCCACGGCGTGTCCAGTAACGGCAGCGGTATCTCGATAAGCACCGGGCGATTTGCCGCTAGCGCCGAACTAAGGGCGTCCCCAAGGTCCTCGTGACCTGACAACCTGATACCGACAGCGCCGAAGGACTCGGCAAACTTGACATAATCAGGATTATGCAGTTGATTGCCGATGAACCTGCCGCCGAATTGACGGCGCTGGATGCCGGTTACCGTACCGTAAGTATTATCTGAAAAGAGTAAGGTAACTACATTTATCTTTTCCTGGACGGCCGTCGCCAGTTCCATCGCGGCGTAGGGGAATCCTCCGTCGCCGCATATCGCCACCACGTTTTTATCCGGATTTCCAATCTTGGCGCCGAGAGCGGTAGGGAAAGCAAAACCGAGGGTGGCGAAATATGACGAATCAACGTAGGTGCCTGCCCTGTTGACCGGGTAAGCAATATCGCACCAGTAGCCGATGTTGGTAATATCCGGCACAATAATATCGTCATCGGTAAGAACGCCACGGATAGACCTGATGATAGACATCTGTAATGGGGCGGTCTTTTCAAGTCGGCTTTTAATATCGTTCCTTATTCCGGTTATTTCTTCCGATTGCCACTGACTGGCGGAAGGAGTGTTAATCTCTTGCATAAGAGCGGTTAACGCGGCGCGCACATCGGCTTTAATACCAAGGTCGATACGGTGGTTGCGTCCTAACTCATCAGGGTCGTGGTCTATCTGGATAACCTTCTGGTTGGGTCTTAATTCCAGCCGCGTGTTCCCCGAGGCCCGTAAACGGCTGCCCAGCACCAGTATGACATCCGCCTTTTGGAATATAGGATTAAGCCAGAGGGTAAAATTCCCCGCGTACATGGGGTGCTCGCAGTGGATGGAACCCTGGCCTTCGGTGGTCATGACCACCGGTGCGTTGAGTCGTTCGGCTATTTGGGTAATTTCCGCGGATATTTTGGCTTTGGCGGCACCTCCACCGGCCAGAATCAGCGGGCGTTGAGAGCTCTTCAGGAGCCTAGCTGCCTGCTGGATTTCTTCGGGAGAGGCCTGTTGCGGTAACCCCGGTCGGGCGACTGCCGGGGACATATCGGCTTTTTCTGCCCAGAGGTCGAAAGGGACCTCCATCTCTACCGGACGGGGCCGACCGCTTTTTAACTGGGATAATGCCTCCTGCAGCAGTGCGGGAATATCCTCCACTTTCAGGGCACGTCCGCACCATTTGGTCAGGTGACGGAAAATTTCGGTCTGGTCATCCAGTTCATGGAGGACTCCCCGGTGAAGACCGATGTGGTAGCTTTCTATTTGCCCCGATACAAGCAGGACCGGCGCCGACGCCGTGTAGGCCGTGCCGATAGCCGCCGCGGTATTGAGAGCCCCGGGACCGGGCAGCACCATGGCCACGCCGATTTTATCGGTAGTACGGGCATAGCCGTAAGCCATGTAAGCGGCGGTCTGTTCGTGGCGTGTTGATATCCAGCGGATGCTTTTATCGCGGTAGATGGCATCGACGGCATCCATTATCTGAACGCCGGGTATCCCGAAAATCACCTCCACCCCTTCCCTGGCTAAAGATGCTATCAGAACTTCAGCGCCGCTCAAGTAGGGCATCATTCCCTCCGTACCTGATACTAATATACATTATATTATATATACGAGCAGGTACGGTAACTTCGAGTTTTATTTACATTGGTTGATGGGTATTTACCTCACCCCTGACCCCTCTCCAGCCGGAAACATCGGTAAGATTCCGCAATTATAACTGGCTGGAGAGGGGAATAATTAATTAAAAAAGGGGGCGAAGCCCCCTCTTAAAAAACACTCCCCCTCTCAAACAGACTAAATAATGAGCATTGGATATATATCTATTTGAGAGGGGGTCAGGGGGAGAGCAATTTAAATCAACCAAAACCAAACATCCGACACCGTTAGAAGATATTCAAACTGGAATGGTGGAAAAACGGTAGGATTGCTATCGCAGGTAAGTCACTGAATAAAAAAAGACAGTCGATTCGTAAATCGACCCGTAATATTCGCTATCGATTGGTTGTGTAAATACTATATCAGTTACGGGAGATGTCAGGCGGTAACGCCGAGGGAATTACCGTAATATTTTTCAAGGAGGGATTTTATCTCCTTAAGTCTTTCTGTTTCGCTGGCTAACTGGTTAGAACGATTAGCCGCCCATCTATCAATTTCTGTCTCGGGTACGCCGAGGGCTCTGGCGATATTTATCGTCGTATCTATTATCTTCCTGGAGTAACCGGTGCTCTCTTCAAATCGAGCGTGTACCCCACATGCAATTGCATCCATCCTGTCAAACGATGAATGCCGGTTTTTTTGATTCTTGGTTTCCACTGCATATAGGTTTGAAGTCTTCATTAATTCATCTCCTTTTAATCCTCATATTCGGATTTTAAAAAACCTCTTACCTATCAAGGAAAAACCTTCAGCTGTATTTGGGGTATGGAATAAGGCTTTATCCTTTATAATATACCTCCTTTCTATGAATTATTGTCTTCAAATAGCCAGCCCCTTATGGGCATGTTCCATGTTTCCAGAAATTCTCTGAAGTCTTTCTTGTCGATACGGTAATGTCCACTCGGCAGGCTGAAAGCTTTAAGTCTGCTGCTTTTTATCCATTCGAGAACGGTGCTCTTACTGACCTGACAATATGAAGCGATGTCGCGTGTCGTGAGTCTGATATTACTTCTTTCATTTCTTTTCACAGAAGTTGACTCCTCTATGGTGTACTGAACCTCCGGCGTGTATATTCTTGGTGTTCTTTACGATGTATGCATATTACACATATGATAAATTTAGGAGGTTACAAACATGTCACAAAATATTAATAAAAAGTCACAAAAAAGTCACAAAATAATTAGAAGTGGAATTCAGTTAGGTTCTATTGGACTCCAGTTGTCAGGAGCTTATCTCACCCCCTTTTCCCCCACCTGAAATATCTTTTCCCACCCAAGCCGCCCTCGTATCATCGTTTGCCTGTCCGGGAATAACTGCCCCACCCCCAGAGGGGAGTAGCCCCCTCTTAAAAAACACTCCCCCGATTATACCAAGGGCATTTAAGAGGGGTGAAACCCCTCTTTTTCTTTACTTCCCCCTTCCCCTCAAGGGGAAGGGGGACAAAGGGGAATGGGGTGATTTTAAAATCCAAAGGGGGTGAGTACGTAAAAACAACCGTAAGAAAACCATATATTCAGTTTGTAAAATTTGACATGACGTTATATTGCTGGTAATATAATGTGTCTCGAAATTATTATATGCAAGATGTGATGAAAAAGACCGAATCAAAAGTACCGGAATTTGGTGTTAAGCACCTGTCTCGCTCGGGTCACGAAGCTGAAGCCGGGCTGGCTATCAGGAGTAAAGTATGGCTGGAGAAAGACGGCAAGCTGTTCATGGGCTGGGGCCGGGCAACTTTACTGGAACGCATTGATGAACTGGGTTCCATCTCCGCAGCGGCCAAATCTATGAAGCTGGCATACCGTAATGCCTGGCTCTGGGTAGAAGCTATGAACCGTCTATCCGGCAAACCGCTGGTAGAAAAAGCCACCGGAGGAGCTCATGGCGGCTACGCCAGACTGACCGAGGAGGGACGAAAGATAGTTGCCGAATACCGGGAGAAGCGAGCTAAAGTAAGGGAGAGTCTGAAATAGACGTGTTCTCTGTTTTTTTAGGCATCGTTATATCAACAATAATATAGCGAATGACTTCTCCTTAACATCATAATATAAATATGGAAAGACTTGTCCCATGAACAAATTACTGGTCGTGATATCAATAGCTGTTAGTGTATTGATAACTGCCGTTGGTTGTACCGGAGAAGAAACAAAGTCGATAACCGTATTTTGCGGTTCCGCCAGCAAACCGGCCATGGAAGAGGCGGCGCAGGTATTTAAGGAGGAAACGGGAATAACGGTATATCTTAACTTCAGCGGCTCGGGCACGATGCTGGCACAGATGGAGGTATCCGAAAGCGGTGGTTTATATATTCCGGGCTCGCCGGACTACATGGCGATGGCGGAAAAAGACGGCGTTGTCGAGCCGGATACGGTGGTCATTATCTCGTATCTCGTTCCGGCTATTCTGGTACAGGCGGGCAATCCCATGAATATACGGAAGCTGGACGACCTTGCCAATCCCGGCGTCGAAGTAGGTATCGGCAATCCGGAATCGGTATGCGTCGGTTTATATGCTTACGAGATACTGGAATACAACGATTTACTCGAGCAGGTAAAGCCGAATATCGTTACCCATGCCGAGAGCTGCTCCAAAACGGCTAGCCTGGTAGCCCTGAAATCGGTTGATGCTATTATCGGGTGGCGCGTCTTCTCCGAATGGCATGATACCATCGACGTGGTTTATCTGGAACCGGAGCAGATTCCCCGGCTTTCTTATATCCCCGGTGCGGTATCTACCTATGCCGAAGATAAAGAAAGTGCCGGGAAATTCCTTGAATTCCTGACGTCGACTCGTGGACAGGATATTTTCAAGAAGCACGGATATCTGGCTACTGAAGAAGAAGCCAGAGAGTTTGCCCCGTACGCGGAAATCGGGGGTGAGTACCAACTGCCCGAAAGCTATTAATTCCAGGGAGGTAGACAGGACAGGAGCATGAGCAGGTATGTTTAGAATACTGAGAGGTGCCGGCGGAGAAAGGGTTTTTAAAGTAGCTACCATCAGCGCCCTGGTGGTGCTGGGAATATTTTTCATCGGCATAATTGCCTCGATGGTGGCTTATACCGATTGGGATACCTTTATCAACGCTTTATTATCCGAGGAAATCCTGTTCGCTATCAGGTTAAGCCTTATCACAGCCACCATTTCGGCGGTTATCTCAATTCTCATCGCCATACCGGTGGCTTACGCTATTTCACGCACAAATTTTCCGGGTAAGGATATCGTCGACAGCCTGCTTGATTTGCCCATCGTTATCTCACCGGTGGCGCTGGGGGCCGCGCTGCTGGTGTTTTTCAATACACCAATAGGTGAGGCTATCGACGATAATATCCTGGGCTTCGTTTTTTCCGTGCCGGGAATCGTGCTGGCGCAGATTACGGTTATCAGCGCTCTGGCTATAAGGTTGCTTAAGTCGACCTTCGATAGTATTGACCCGCGTTACGAGCAGGTAGCCCGGACGCTGGGCTGCAGCCAGCCCGAGGCATTCTTCAGGGTTACTCTGCCGCTGGCAAGGGACGGACTGATTGCCTCCACTATTCTTACCTGGGCGCGGGCGGTCGGCGAGTTCGGCGCCACGGTCACTCTGGCCGGGGCTACCGCCATGAAAACGGAAACATTACCCACGGCGATTTTTCTAAGTCTGGCTTCGGCCGATGTGGGCAAAGCCATCGCCGTCATATTCGTGCTGGTGATAATCGCCGTCATTGCCCTGCTGGCCATCAGGAAAATCATCGGGAGAAGGTACCAGATATGATTGAAGTGAAAGACCTGTCTCTCACCATGGGGGAATTTTCTCTGAAAGAAATCAACCTGACGATTAACGATGCCGAGTATTTTGTCGTGCTGGGACCAACCGGCGCGGGGAAAACCGTCTTGATTGAGTGCGTTGCCGGGCTTCATCGCATCAAGCAGGGGGAGATATGGCTGGATGGGAAAGTGATAACCCACCTGACTCCTGAAGAGAGGAACCTGGGTTATGTTCCCCAGGACTACGTTTTATTCCCTTTTCTCAAAGTGGCGGATAATATTGCCTTCGGACTGAAGCAAGCCAAACAAAAGAAGGACGACAATAAGAAACGCGTCGAAACGATAGCCGAATTGATGGGAATCTCGAACCTGATGCAGCGCGATATACGCTCTCTGAGCGGTGGTGAGAAACAGCGGGTAGCCCTGGCACGGGCGCTGGCACCTTCCCCCGGGATATTGCTTCTCGACGAACCGCTGGGGGCGCTGGACCTGCGTACCTCCAAAAATCTCAGGCTGGAGCTGCGACGCGTACACCGGGAGCTGGGCATAATAACCATTCATATTACTCACGACCTCATGGAAGCGGTGGAGATGGCCGACAGGGTGGCTGTCATTCAGGACGGGCGGGTGGAACAGGTGGCTGAGCCGGAGAGGGTGCTCTTCTATCCCGAGGGAGAAACCGTATCCGATTTTATCGGCGGACCCAATATCCTCGACTGTGATTCCTATCAAAGCACCGGACAGGGCACTATGGAGGTCGATTGCGGCGGACTTAAATTAATCGTGCCTCACGAAGGTGAATCAATTCACAAGGTCGCTATTTTGCCCCGTCATATATACGTATCGGAAGCAAGACCCCCGGGTCGTGGGGTGAACGGTTTTTCCGGCATTATTACCGATATTAAATACACCCGGAATACGGTAAGGCTCTGGTTGGAAGTGATGGGTAAAACCCTCGTCGCTGAGCTGCCCTATTACATCTTTCAGGATATGGATTTATCCACGGGCAAAGAGGTCTTTCTGATATTGAGAATGCGCCGTATCAGGGTATACGAAAATAGCAGTTTATAAGATATCTATTCCCACCCACCCGCCCGATTATGGAAAAGAGGGGCTTCGCCCCTCTTAAACACCCCAACCCGCTCATTCTGAGCCTGTCGAAGAATTCCCACCCTAACCGCCCTAAATCATCCTGCCTTTGTCCATAAGTAAACCCACCCCTTATCCCCCAAATCAATGATATACAGGTAATTCCATAACAACCTTTCCCTGGTTGCGTCGTTATACTATAATAAATCACCTGCTGTTGATGGGAGGTTGCTATGAAAAGGTTAATCGCAGGACTGTTAATCGTTATTTTACTTTTTGGGGTAGTTGCCTGTGCCACACCGGGGGAGCCTACCATATTTCCATCAGACTCTGAAGAACAATACTCATTATCGGAATTTCTTGTGGGTTCGGAAAAGGGGAGTGATGACTCACATTCTCTGGGGTATAGCGAGGGGATGACGGTAGCACCGGCTACAACAGCGACGATAACAGCACCGATGCCTACAGAACCGAAACCGGCGCCGGATATCGTCATCGGGTCAACATCTATTGACCGTATGATTGTCCGCACCGGTGATATGTATCTGGTGGTGGATGATGTTGCCGTCAGCCTGGAACAGATTGCCCAGCTGGCGGATACTTGTGACGGCTATGTCGTCAGTTCCAACAGCTGGCAGGACGGCGAAAGAATGATGGGGAATATATCCATCAGGGTAGACGCTGTCTATTTTGACAGCGCCATCCAGTCGCTCCGGGCGATGGCGGTCGAGGTGGAACGGGTAAGTACGTCGGGTCAGGACGTCACCGAAGAGTATATCGACCTCAATGCCAGATTGATTAACCTGGAAGCCAGTGAAGCCCAGCTGCTCAACCTGATGGAGCAGGCCGGGACCGTCGAGGAAATCCTCGAAGTGCAGCGTGAGGTTACCAGAACAAGGGAAGAAATAGAGCAGATAAAGGGACGTATGCAGTACCTGGAGCAGAGCTCGGCCACCTCTCTTATACAGATACAGCTGGAGCATTCCAAGCTAGTTGTGAATTTTCAAGCATATACACGGACGGTGAAGGAAGGTGAAAAAGCCTGGTTTAAACCTGAGATATCCGGAGGATTCGAACCTTACAGCTATCAGTGGGACTTCGGGGACGGAAATACCAGTACGGAAGAAAGACCCTATCATACCTACAGTTCCGATGGTACCTATACGGTGACGCTGACGGTAACGGACGACCGGGGTAATTCGGATACTCACGAGAGAGAAAGCTACATGACTGTCCTGTCTGGCTGGGATGCTGGCAGCACTGCCAGGAGCATCTGGAACGGACTGGTCACCTTCGGAAAGGTGATAGTTAACATAATAATCGGCATCGGGATATTCAGCCCGGTCTGGATAATCATCCTGGTAATCCTGTACTTCTCCTGGTGGCGCCGGAGGAAGAAGGCTAAGCAGAAATCCGCCGAATAATATCCTCCAGGCTTAATCTATCAACAGCAATAACCTTGTTGCAGCTGGTATGCCCCTTTAAAAGGTGCAGCGATGATTTATTGATATCCAGTATCCGGCTGAGGTAATCAATAAGCTCTCTATTGGCTTTACCTCTATCCGGTAATGCCGCCACCTTGACGTACAGCACGCCGTCGGTAAAGCCGCGTACTTCATTTTGGCTGGCTCCGGGTGTTACCCTGACATGAAGTCGGGTGGATGTATTGTTTTTATCTTCGGTCAATTCGTTGTCGTATCTTTAAGGAATCAAAATACAGGTTAATCGACCGAAGTATTCTTGTAGCCTACCGATATGGCGATACTGCCCAGGAGCAGAATCCCCGCCGCCAGGAACCAGAACATGAATTCTCCGTTACCGAGTTTTGAGATTACCGGGTCATCCAGTATGTCAAAGGAAGTGATGACTCCCATGACGCCGCAGAGTCCCCCGATAACCCCTATAGCTAAAGCCAGATATCCCATATAACAACCTCCTTCCAGGTTTATCCTGTTTGTACGGATATTATATAATCAAAACAGGTGACGATATATACTTTTGGAGATAATATAGCATGAAATTGACAAATAATCTATACCTTTACCCGGAGCGGGGTATGCTCGACTGTAATACCTACGTCATTACCGGTAACCCCGGGGTCATCATCGACCCCGGCAATGATATGTTTTTAAATGACCGGTTGGATGGCCTCCGTAAGGATGGCATCGATGCCGGTAGTATCGGTATTATCGCCAATACCCATCTGCATATCGACCACTGCAACGCTAATGAAGCCTTTAAAGAAATTTCCGGAGCGAAAATAACCCTGCATCCTATCCAGAAGGAAAACTATGACTTCGTGGTCATCGGGGGAGCCAGGATTTTCGGAATAACGCCGACGGAGTTCACCGAGGACGCCATCTTTGACAGCGACCGCCTGGCTATCGGTGATGCAGAGTGGGAGATGATACTGTCTCCCGGGCATTCACCGGACAGTATTTGTTACTACAACAGGACGGAGAAAATATTGATTTGCGGCGATGTATTATTCGATATGAACACCGGCAGGGTAGACCTCCCGGGCGGCAATGGCGATGAATTGAAAAAGACGATTGAGAGTTTATCAAAGCTGGATATAGAATTGCTGCTCCCCGGACATATGGATACCGTCACTGGTGCTGAGAGGGTAACGGCTAATTTTGATTTTATCAAAGGTAATGTTTTCCAGTGGTTATGATGGGAACTGCCGAGGAATCTTTCGAGCTGGGTCCAATCCGCCCGCCGAATGAGGCTTTTTCGCTGCTTATCCGTGTTACCCGTAACTGTCCCTGGAATCGCTGCAAATTCTGCCCTATTTACAAGGGCGCGAAATTCCAGCTTAGGTCGGTTGAAGAGGTCAAGCGGGATATCGACACGGCTAAAGCTATTCAGGATAAGATAAAGGAGATGGCTCAAAAAAATAGCGAAAATCCAAGAGAAACAGCCGCCAGTGTATATAATAATCCCCCAAATGAAAGCTACCGGAACGTGGCTCTCTGGATGTATGCCGGTGGCAGGCACGCCTTCCTGCAGGATGCCAATACCCTCATCATGAAGACGGCTGACCTTGTGGAGATAATCAGGTATCTTAAAAAGACGTTCCCGGAAATCGACCGTATCACGAGCTATGCCCGGTCGCACACCGCCGCCCGGAAAAGCATTGACGAACTGAAGGAATTATACCAGGCCGGGCTCTCCAGGATTCACATCGGGATGGAGTCGGGCTACGACCCCGTTCTTGAATTCCTCGACAAGGGGGTTACCACCGCCGACCATATTACTGCCGGGAAAAATGTAGTGGCTTCGGGCATCTCCCTGTGCGAGTACGTAATGCTGGGAGCTGGGGGTAAAAAATGGTGGCGTGAACACGCTCTGGAAACGGCTAGGGCGTTAAATCAAATCAGCCCTGATTATATCCGGTTCCGTACTCTGACAATACAGCCGAGAATGCCTTTATATAACGATGTAGAGAGCGGTGAGTTTGTCCGTTCCACCGACGAGGAAATCGTTGAAGAAGAGAAGGTATTGATAGAAAACCTTTACTGTCCTGCGCAGGTTGTCAGCGACCATATGATAAACCTCCTCCCGGAGGTTGAAGGCAGGCTGCCCGGAGATAAAGAAAAGATGCTCAAGGTTATCGAACGCTTCCAGGCGCTGTCACCGGAAGAAAGAGATATCTATAAGCTGGGGCGTCGCCTCGGGCTCATAAACAGGCTTGATGAGATTGCCGATGTTAATCTTCGCGCGCAGGTTGAAAGCGTGATGGCAAGACTGGGTGAAAACGGCGTCGGCGATGAGCTGCTGTTCGGCTTAATGGAGAGGTATGTCTGATGGAAATGAATAAACTATCGCAGGAAATCGGCAACTTACTAAAGCAAAAGGGGCTTAGTCTGGGTGTGGTGGAGTCGGCTACGGGCGGGCTGATATCGCATCTGATTACCAATATACCCGGCAGCTCCGATTATTACAAAGGTTCGGTGACAGCCTACAGTAACGAAATCAAGATGAAAGTCATCGGCGTAAAAGCCGACACGCTGGAAAAGCACGGCGCCGTCAGCGCTCAGGTAGCCGAGGAAATGGCGCTGGGGGGAAGGAAGGTCCTGGCGGTGGACATCTGTATAGCCGATACGGGTATAGCCGGTTCGGGCGGCGCCACGTCGGATAAAGCGGTGGGGCTTTTTTACCTGGGACTGGCCGATAAAAACGGGACTTTGAGCCAGCGGCACAAGTTTTACGGCGACCGCAAGCAGAACAAGCAGAGCGCGGCCGAGGCGGGTTTAATGTGGCTCAAGGAATATTTGTTGGAGCTAGGGAATACTTAGCAGGAGGCGGGACTTTACCCCCTCCCCGACGTTATCTTTTCACACCCAGACCACCCGTTATCATCCGCTGCTTATCCCGTAGCTATTTAGCCCCACCGCCACCAGTGGAGCGTTTAAGAGGGGCATCAGCCCCTCTTCTATAACCTCCCCCTCTCCTTGACAGGAGAGGGGGACACAGGGGGTGAGGTAGACCGGATTGCCATCCCCCATCATCAATGCTATACTCTGACATATTATTGACGGGACGGGAGAATTTGAGTGAAGAGAACTGACGGGCGTAAATATGACGAGTTAAGACCGGTGGAGATAATTACCAACTATCAGAGCTTTGCCGAGGGGTCGGCGCTGATAAAACTGGGCAAAACACATGTCCTCTGCTCGGTAAGCGTCGAAGAACGTGTTCCCCCCTTTTTAAAAGGGAGCGGTACCGGCTGGATTACCGCCGAGTATGCCATGCTGCCCCGGGCAACGGTTACACGCAGCCAGCGTGATTCGGCGCTGGGTAGAGTAGGGGGCAGGAACCAGGAAATCCAGCGGATGATAGGGCGTTCGCTGCGGGCGGTAGCTGACCTCGGTGAGCTGGGCGAGAGGACATTAATCATCGATTGTGATGTTATTCAGGCTGACGGCGGCACCCGGACGGCGGCAATCACCGGAGCTTACGTTGCTCTACACCAGGCCCTGGGAACGCTGGCGAATATGGGTGTAATATCGTCGATACCTCTCAAGAGCGCCGTGGCGGCTACCAGCGTGGGCATCGTTAATACCTACATGATGCTGGACCTCTGCTACGACGAGGACTCCCAGGCGGCGGTCGACTTCAACGTGGTGATGACGAGTAAGGGTGAGTTCGTCGAGATTCAGGGCACCGCCGAAGGCAAGCCATTTACCCGCGCCTCCGTCAACGATTTGCTGACGCTGGCGGAAAAGGGAATCCAGCAGCTTTTCCAGGTACAGCAGGAGATATTAAATACCACTCGTTAGTCTTTAATTTCTGCTCCTGAAAATAATACAGATTATAGGAGGGGAAACCTCTCCTCCATTACCTCCCCAAGCAAGAGTTATCTTTTCCCACCCGGCCGCCGAGTATTATCGTGCGGTTGTCCGTTAGTTTAGCCCCGCCCTGTATCATTCGCGGCTTATCCGATAGCATTTCCTCCCCGCCTCTCCCCCCTTGAATTATCTATTCCCACCTTTCGATTGATTTTAATAAAATTATATTTCGAGTCCTTTTTAAGGCAAGGTCATAAAAACTTGACAAGAAATGAGGAGAGTAGTAATATTTCCCCACTAAAGTAAAATCAAAGTGGTGGTACTGACTTTTGTTGATTTTAAGCTCAGTGATGATTGTAGATGGTATTGTCTGGATAACTCTCCTGTAAAAAGGTCAGATTGATTAACAAGGAAGGAAAGTCATAAAATACCTAAGGAGGAATACAATGAGTAGCAAATCTACAAGATTCGTATCCAGCAACAAGTTAGAACAGTATGATGTAGTCAATAAAAAGGACGAAGATATGGGACAGGTACAGACCTTTGTAGTGGATATGCGCGAAGGTATGATTGCATTCGCGCTAGTCGCCTATGGCGGCATTCTCGGCATCAGCGACAAGTGGTTCGCCATACCCTGGGCCGCTTTAAAGTGGCACCCGGCGACGATGAGATTTATTCTGGATATGCCGGAAGAAGTCTTGAAAAATGCACCGGGTATGGACAAGGACATGTGGCTGGAAGAGATTGGTAAGTGGCAGGAAGAGAAAGACCTGGAGTTACTTGACCGCTATTATACCAGCCGTGGTTACGAGTCATATATGGGAATAGTGCAACAGAGGATAATAAAAGTAGGCAGACACAAGCCTGATGCCAAGTTCGAGATAAACAAGGACGTGGCGGGTGAATTCAGGTTTAATCTGGTTGCTACCAACGGAGAGATCATAGCGGTATCTCAGGGTTATAATGCCAAAGAAAGTGCATTGAAAGGCATTGAATCCGTCAAGCAGAACGCGGCTGAAGCTTTGATAGAAGACAATACAGTTTAGTGTCTACAGGTCAAACAACTTGTCCAAGAATTGAAATGTCCCGGTGAGCCGATGATGCAGGCCGGCTCATTATGGCTATCTTTGAGATATTCAATTACCTTTGGCCTACGGCCTGACCTGCCCCGTACCGAAGATAATCCACTTATAAGTCGTCAGCTCTTTTAGTCCCAGCGGGCCCCGCGCGTGCATCTTCTGGGTGCTTATGCCCACCTCCGCCCCCAGTCCGAACTGGCTGCCGTCGGTGAAACGCGTGCTGGCGTTGACGTAAACGCAGGCGGCGTCCACCTCGTTGAGGAAGCGCATCGCCGAGGCATTATCACCGGTAAGGATAGCCTCGGAGTGCCCGGACGTGTATCTCTCGATGTGCTCCAGTGCCGCGTTTAGAGAGTCGACGACTTTCACTGCCGCTATCAACGCCAGGAACTCCTTGCCCCAGTCCTCTTCGACGGCGGGCACCAGCTTAAGTGACTTATCGCTTTGGAGGATAGCCAGCGACCTCTTGTCGCAGTGCAACTCCACCCCGGCTTTGTTGAGTTCCGCCGCCATCCTGGGCAGGAATACTCTGGCAATATCCGCATGGACGAGTACCGTATCCAGGGCGTTGCAGACGGTGGGACGCTGTACCTTGGCGTTATAAACGATAGCCACGGCATTATCTACATCGGCGCTTTTATCCACGTAGGTGTGGCAGACGCCGATACCTCCCGCGACCACCGGCATGACGGCGTTCTCACGTACGAATTTTATCAGCCCCGCTCCTCCCCGCGGAATCATCAGGTCGATGACATCCCTCATCTTGAGCAGGTGGTCGACGAGATAGCGGTCGGTATTATCGATAAACTGCACGCAGCCCTCGGGCATACCGGCTTTCCGGCAGGTGTCCTGAATTACTTTCACGATGGCGATATTAGAGTTAATGGTCTCCTTACCACCGCGAAGAATCACGGCGTTGCCGGACTTCAGGCAGAGCACGGAGATGTCCACGGTAACGTTAGGACGGCTTTCGTAGATAGCCCCGATAACGCCCAGGGGCACCCGCCGCTTGCTGATTTGCAGTCCGTTGGGCATGGTGCGCGACTCGTATGTTTCGCCGATGGGGTCGGGTAAAGAAGCGACAGCCCGGGTATCCGCAGCTATCCCTTTGAGGCGGCTTTCGTCCAGCATCAGCCGGTCGAGGAGGGCGGCATTCATACCGGAGGCTTCGGCCTCGCCGTAGTCCTTTCGATTTGCTGCCAGTATCTCGTTCTTCCTGTCGAGGAGGTCGTCGGCGATATTTTCCAGGGCCCGGTTCTTGATATCCGTGGAGAGATAAGCCAGTCGGCGTGCTGCGTCTCTGGCGGCTTCACCCTTGGCTTCGAGCTGTTCTATTGGTGTTGTCATGGCTTTATCTCTTTTCAAGCTTCAGCGGACCGGTGCCTTTAATATTAAAACTGTCGACTACCAATTCGAATGAGGAATAGGTGTTGATTCCGGTGATGCCGGTGCCCCGTCGGCCGTCTTCTAACTCAATGATATGATTGCCTAGCGGTATTATGCCGCTGTCCGGGGTGATTTCACCCTGCCATTCCGTGCCGGTACCATTGCGCGATTTAAGATAAATATCATAGGTAACTTCGTCCAGGTATTCCCCCTGGCTGGTGTAAATCTTGCCCCTGCCACGAAGGGTCTGCATTGGTTTTCCACCTTTTCCTGAAAAACTGATCCGTCTCTATTTCTATTTCTTTTTAATAGCCTTTATAAAATCTTCTTCATTAATATCAAGCTGCTTGAGGATGTCCGAGAGGAGGAAAGGGCTGACACTTTTTGCCGGGTGTATCGGTAGAGGAGTCCGACGGCAATCACGGTGATGATAGATGGCATGACTACCCTTTTGCCGGACTTTTTCAAATCCCAGTGTCTGAAGTCCTTTAGCTACTTCCCTGGCTTTCAGTGCCGGCAGTTTGGTCATATAGCAACGGTGACCTTCTTGGCATCAATCTCTCTTGGGATTTCCTCGCCACGTTCCCGGCGATATTCTAAGCAAAGCCCCAGCACCTCTTTGATATTAGCCATGCATTCGTCATATGTCTTACCTTGAGCGTGAGCTTCGGGGACCAGCGGGCAACTGGCGATGTAAATGCCGTCCGGCGCTTTTCTGATGATAACCGTGTATTCCATTTTTCTCCTCGTTCACCCTATTATAGCATATGAGACTGACTGCTTTTCTGCCTTATTGGTTTTCTACCTCACCCCCTGTGTCCCCCTCTCCTGTCAAGGAGAGGGGGAGGTATAAAAAGAGGGGCTGCGCCCCTCTTAGACGCCCCGTTCTATTCTTCCAGGGATAGCTGCTCTCCCTCTTTTTGTTTAATTTTCTGCGCTTTAGTAAATGTGACGTTGGTCTGCGCCAGAGGCGGCATGTCTACCGTTTTACCGTGTAATAATTCTTCTATGGTCAGTATCTGTATCTTGGGGTAGTCTTTATCCCAGATAGGGGAATGGTAGTATCCCGCCGATACCGCCTCGACACTCATATCTTTCGTGGGCGGTTCCAGCGTGATAAAAATCCCCATCGCCTCTTTGCTCGCCACGTCCTTTAGCTCCCGTATGTCCTTAACGTGGACGTGTCCGCTCTTTACCTGCACGATTGCCCGCTTGGGCTGGCTGGTCGGGTCGTCTATGAAGTTAATCACCCCGTCTATCCCCTTGTCCGCCCCCTTCTTTTTCTCCCCCGCCGGGCGCGCCCCTATCAGCCCCAGCGCCCACCACTGGAACTGGTACTTGTCCGGCTGGCTGGCCAGTTCTTTAGCCCCGCCCAGGTCCGCCGGTTCCCCGATGACCTCTGCCTTGATGTTAAAGCTGTCCTTGAGGCGGACGCGCATCAGGTTGATAGCCAGGTGGGTGACGTCTATGCCTATCCATTTTCTGTTCAGTTTCTGCGCCGCCACCACCGCCGTCCCGCACCCGCAGAACGGGTCGAGGACTGTATCCCCCTCGTTGGAGCTTGCGTTGATGATACGCTCCAGCAGGGCGAGAGGTTTTTGGGTTTGATAACCTAGTGATTCGTTGCCCATAGAATTGATAATATCAATATCGTCCCAAAAATCTGAAGATGGTACGCCTTTATTCTGATCAAGGTAGTATTTCAATCTTGGCATGCCGCCTGGTTTTTTAGGAAAAGCTACAAGTCCTTGATTAACGTAACTCTCCAACTTTTCATGTGTCGTTAACCAGTGCATTCCAGCTTTGCCACGGGTATTCGGGTCAAAACCACGCCAAACCTTTCCCGTTTCTCCACTACTTACTCTTCCACTTCCCATTAAAGGTACAAGTTGATATTTACCATTTTCATCTTCTTGCGAGTATTTTTTTACTAGTGTTTCGTCTTTTTCTTCGTAAACAAGATTATAGGTGTAATTGTCTGACTTTGTAACAAAGAAAATAACATCATGAGCACGGCGATATATTTTATATATAGATGACCTTCGTCCACTTCTTCTCCAACTAATCTCGTTTCTAAAATTCACCGGCCCGAATATCTGGTCAAGGACCATCTTCAAATAGTGGCTGGCGGTGGGGTCGCAGTGCAGGTACAGCGAGCCGGTGCTTTTTAGTACTCTGTGCAGTTCAATCAGCCGTGCCGTCATCATCACCAGGTACGCCATCACGTCGTTGTTCCCCAGAGCTTCGTGTAAAGCCCCTACCAGCGTGCCTACTTTGGCAGGCCCGTTAATCACTATATCCTGGTAGGTGTCTTGCGCTGTCTGCGTCCAGTGCCAGCTGTCGGTAAACGCCTGTATCTGGGCTTCGGACTCCACCCCGCCGTTTTCCTTGAACAGTATGTTGTAGTCCTTCTTGCTGTTGAACGG
>Ga0315555_1000017_pt1 | contig 99536 bp, 82 predicted proteins | sample SalMarSW160380MG_FD_202113 | JGI IMG/M metagenome (GOLD analysis project Ga0315555, IMG submission 202113) | Salt marsh sediment microbial communities from the Plum Island Ecosystem LTER, Massachusetts, United States - Salt Marsh Sediment SW1603-80 ... | reverse complement strand
TCGGTTGAATACTGAGTTCGAGCGCCAGTGGGGAATCATTGCACGGGGGGCTGTTGATCTCCTTCCGGAGGGCAAGTTCGAAGAGCTGGTTGAAAGGTCAATCAATGAAAACGTCCCCCTGCGGGTAAAACAGGGCTTTGATCCAACCGCCCCGGATATTCATCTTGGGCACACTATTGGGATACGTAAGCTGAAGCAATTCCAGGAGTTGGGGCACAAAATTGTCCTAATCATCGGTGATTATACAGCCATGATAGGCGACCCGTCAGGTGAGTCGGCGACCCGGCCACAGCTTGAGTACGACAAGATCATGAAAAATGCCGAGACCTACCAGTCGCAGTTCTTCAAAATCCTGGATAAGTCGAAGACTGAGGTACACTTCAACGGGGAATGGTTCAAGCAAATGAGCTTTGCCGACATCATGAACCTGGCCACCAAATTCACAGTCGCCCGACTGCTGGAACGAGACGACTTTGATATCCGCATACGACGGGGAATACCGATTTCGGTACATGAACTGTTCTATCCGTTGATGCAGGCTTATGACTCCGTGGCCATCAAGGCCAATGTTGAAATCGGGGCCACCGAACAGAAGTTTAACCTGCTTGCCGGACGGACTATTCAAGAGGCTTACGGCGTGGAACCACAGTGTGTTTTGACGCTGCCGATTCTGGTTGGTATTGACGGTGAGATGCGGATGTCTAAATCTCTCGGCAACTACATTGGTATCGATGAATCGCCGAAGGAGATATTCGGCAAGGTGATGTCTGTCCCTGACGAGTTGATTTATCCCTACTTCGAACTGGCGACCGACGTCACACTGGAGAAGCTCGAGCAAATCAAGCAGGTTCTCTCCCATCCGGATGTCAACCCGATGGCGATCAAAAAAGAGCTTTCGGAAACCCTGGTTGATATGTACCACCCGGATGGCTCCGGCAAAAAGGCCCGGGAAGAATTTGAGCGGGTGTTTTCTCGCAAGCAGCTCCCTGATGAGATTCCCAAGGTTTCAGCCGAAGATCTCAAGGGTTGGGGTATTGAATCTGAAAAGATCTACCTGGTACTTCTGATGTCACGGGCGAAGCTGGCCAAGTCAAATAGTGAAGCCCGGAAACTTATTGAGGCAGGCGCTGTTTCACTAGACGGCGAGAAAGTGACCGATTCTGATTATGAATTCTCACTGAAAAAGGGTGAAGAAAGGATATTGAAAGTCGGCAAAAGACGATTCCTTAAGATATGTGTATAAATAGACTGGTTGTTGCTGACAAAGCGCTGGAAACCGGAGCCGGCCAACCATCCGGAGAATCGAGTGAAGATTGAAAAGACTGACCCTCGTCACACCACTACTCGCCTTCCTTGTTATTGGGTGCTCATCTCCTGCCGTAAAGCGGCAGGTAGTTGAGGTCAAAGCAGAGCCCGGTCAGGTGCGGGCACAGCCTATACCGCTGGTACCTACCCACGAGAAGATCGATCCCCGGGCTTTTCATTTCTTTGTAAATGCCACCCTCTATGAACAGATGGGCAATCCACTTCTCGCTGCCATTAACTACAAGAAGTCCCTTGAGTTTTTCCCCGAATCATATGAGATCCGCTTCTCTCTCGCAAAGAATCTCTACCGCATGGAGAAGTATGAGGATGCCTTGGTAGCGCTGGCCGAGATCAGCCCGGTAGATACCAGTGTCCAGGAACTGCGCGCCGGATTGTATCAGGCCATGGGTGCCGAGGACTCGGCCTGCATATCATTTCTTGAACTGGTCAAGCTTAATCATAACGATTCCAGGGCGTACTCGTATCTTGCCAGTTTCTACCGTAAGCACGGCAATCTCGATTCAACGGTCTGGGCATACGAGAACCTCGTCAGACTTAAACCTGATCATTCCCGTCTCTGGTCGGAACTGGCCCGGCTGCAAGCTGAAAAAGGGGACTATGACGCAGCTAAGAAGTCGTTTTGGAGTTCGATTGAAGTTGCTAAGAGTCCTCATAACATTCTACCCTACATTGGCCTGGAGGAATTGTACCAGGCTATGCAACAGCCCGATTCAGCCTTGATAGTACTTAATATGGCACTTGAAGTAGAGCCAGACAACGTGCTTGCCCATAGGGGGTTAAGAGGTCTCTATGTCAGCATGGATTCGCTTGGACTGGCGCTTCCTCACGCAATAAAAGAGGTGGAGCTGGCGCCGCTCAACCGTTCTGCCGCTCGCCGACTGGGTGTCCTGTATTACTGGCTGGATTCTTTACAGCAGGCAGACTCGATCTTTTCGTACCTGGTGGAGAGCGGTGACCAACACCCGGCAAATCACAGTTTCCTCGGCCGCATAGCCCTTCGCAATGATGAGCTGGAACGAGCCTGTAAGCAGTTCGCCATTGTAACCCAGTTGGCCGACTCCGTGCATACATCGTGGCTTGACCTCGGATATGTGTACCGACTGATGGGAGAGCCTGACAAAGAAATTGAGACTTACCGGAGCGGTCTGAGCCACATGCGCGACGATCAAAATCGCCTGCGGCTGTTGTTCGCGCTAGGGGTAGTGTATGAACAACATGGAAGGATTGAAGAATCAATAGCGATATTCGAGGAACTCATTGCTAAAGATCCTGATTTCGATCCAGCTCTCAACTACCTTGGATATATGCTGGCTGACCGGGGGGAGCAGCTTGAGTACGCAAAGGAGCTGATACAGCAGGCTGTCTCAATTTCACCGGATAACGCCGCTTACCTTGACAGTTATGGTTGGGTGTCTTATCGTCTGGGCAATTATGACCAGGCACTGGTTTATCTCAAAAAAGCAGTATCGCTGGACAACGATTCGGTAGTATTTGACCACCTTGGCGATGTATATAAAGCTGTCGGCGACACTGAGCAAGCCCGCACCTGGTGGCAGAAGGCACTGGAGATGGATCCCGATAATGAACGGATCAAAGAAAAACTTGGCTTGTGAGCGCCGGCTGAGTAGGGGGTATGTTTCTCACCTAATCACGGTCAGCACATTCGTGCTGCTGATTCTTGGGAGCTGTGCCGAAGTAGCTCCCCCTCCTGGTGGTGAGGCCGACAAGGCCAGCCCCGTTCTTACCGGTTCAATACCTGATGACGGAGCCGTCAATGTCAATCCCGGCAATTCTGTCTGGCTATTCTTCTCCGAAAGGGTTGTTGAACCGAGATCGGGTAAGGCCGTGTTCATATCTCCGCGTCAGGCAAAGGAACCAAAGCTCAAGTGGAAGTCAGATCGTTTGGAAATAACCTTTTCAGCCAAGTTTCAAGCCAACGAGACCTACATTATCTCCCTGAGCGCCGACATAGCTGATCTGCGCGGCAACAAGCTTGATAGCTCAACAGTTATCGCCTTTTCTACCGGTCCGACAATTGACAGCGGTTGTGTGGCCGGTTATGTGTACTCAAAGGATAAGCCTGCAAGTGGACTGATGGTAGCATTGTACCCGGCTGATCTGTTTGAAGATAGTACGGTAGTCTTTGATTCTCTTTATCCGGAGTACGTAACCCAGTCCAACAAGGAGGGCTCATTTGCGTTTCATTACCTGCCGTCCCGAGAGTATTGTCTGGTGGGCTTTGGCGACAAGAACCGCAACGAGCGTTTTAATCCGACACGGGAGCCTTTTGCTCTTTCGGATAGACCGATTATCGTCGGCGGCGAAACGCCGTTAGATGATCTTCAGCTTATACTTACAACACAGGATACCGCGACATCGGAGATCATTTCCGCCGCTTTCACGTCTGACCGGTTGTTGAAAGTGCGTTTCTCGCGGGAAATTTCGCTTAATCTTCTACGCCAGAGTCCGTCCAATCTAATGCTGAGAGGTCAGGAAGATACTGACCGGGTACTTATTGCAAAGTCGTTTCTTGAGTCGGACACGGCAAGAACATCTGTCCTCAATTGCCACTTTGATTCGTTGAGAGAGGGGACATACGACCTGGAACTGACATACGATATCTCGAAACCGACAATTTACTATCGGGGCATAGAAGTGAAACTGGCCGAGGATAAAAATCCACCGACCATTGTCAGCTTCTATCCGAATACAAGTCCGAAGTTTGTCGATGAAATACAGATACAGGCTGTATTTTCCGAACCGCTTGACACGACCAGGATAACCGACGGCACCTTCATTCTCCAAGAGAAACCCGACACTCAAGTGCCTGTGGGCCGCGAGTGGCAGGATGCATTTCATCTCCTGTTGCATCCGACTCAACTCAAGGAGGGCATGTCCTACACATTGGCAATCACGGAGTTCGAAATCGCCGATATAGCCGGCAACGTCCTTGGTGACAGCTTACGTGAGTACTCCTTTTCATCGTTGGATTCCGACTCATTAGGGTCGATATCAGGGGAAACAGTGATACAGATAGCCGGCGAGCGAGACAGGCCGGTTGTGTTATCCTTCAAAAGGGTCGGTACCAAGCAGATTTTCCATTTGCCGGTGTCAGCGCGGAAATTTGCTATCGATGTACCGAGCGGGAAGTATCTGCTGTCAGGGTTTATCGATTCTGACCTGGACGGCAAAAAGGGCAACGGGTCGATCTACCCGTTCCGTTTAGCCGAAACGTCAGCAAGCTTCCAAGATACCGTCAGTGTCAGGGCACGGTTTGAAACTGCCGGAGTGTATTTCGAGTTCAAATAGGTTTTGTGCAGCTCATCACAGCGGAGGGACAACAACTTCTGCCTTATACCTGAGGAACTCCTGGCGGAGAAGAACTATGCCGGTATACCCTTACCAGTAAAAAGGCGGGACATTTATCCCGCCTCGTTGTCAACAAAACTATGAAGAGGAGACGTCAGTTTTATAACTGCCCCCAGACTTTCAGCGTCACCCGGCGGTTTTTGGAAGCGGCGTTTCGTTCGTCGGGCATCGCGACTGGTTTTTCTTCGCCGTGCGAAATTACAAAAAGACGGTAGAGCGATATGCCGAAGTGATCTGTAAGGAACCGCTTGGCAGCATTGGCTCGCTTATCACCCAACATAAGATTGTACTTGGCCGAGCCGGTTCGATCGGTATGCCCGGCAATCTCAATTACCGAGCCGGGATTCTCTTCCATTTTCTGGCCAGCCTCATTAAGAATAGCAGCGGCGCCGTCATTGATCTCATAGCTATCAAAGTCATAGTTGATTACGCCCGACCAGATAATCTGATAGTTCTCAAACCCCTTGGCCTCGTTAATAGCCAAGTCGGTCTTGTCGGAAAGCTGCTTGGCAAGCGACTGGAGCTTGACGATTTCACCAGCATTGGCGTCAGTTTTATCCTGCAAGGTTACAATCTTGGAACCTGTGCGCGCTTCCGACTGGCTGATTTGTTCCTGGACAAAGTCCTTGTTCACGCCGCAGCCCGCTGCAAACAAGGCCAGAGCCGCAACCACAATCCATGTTTTCCTCATCGTGGAGACTTCCTTTCTCTAAATGATTACACGTCGCATTATCTTCACCTTTGGTTATCATATTAAATGGCGGCAAGCCCTTTCAAGCAACAAAAAAATCTTGAAAGAAACCCCTGTTTTAAAGCAAGGTTGGAACCGGGTAATATGAGCCGCTATCGTTACATTATTGCTTTATGGCTCCTGTTGTGATCCCGGATACAATTTGTCTCTGCATAATAATGAAAAGAATTAAGATTGGAACAACTGCAATCGCAGAACCGGCCATCAAATGCTGCCAGTCAATCGCCTGGTACCCCTGGTATAAGGCCAGACCTACCGGCAGCGTTCGCACATTGTCGCTTGATGTAAGAATGTAGGGAAACAGAAAAGAATTCCAGTTGGTGAAAAAGACCTGTATAGCTAGCACCGCCAAGGCCGGTTTGCACAGTGGCATAACAATCCTGAGAAGAATACGCAACTCACCGGCTCCGTCTAAGCGCGCCGCTTCCTCCATCGAGGGTGGAATCGACTCTATATACTGCTTGACCAAGAATATCCCAATCGGGTTGACAAGCCATGGAAGAATGAGCGCCCAGTAAGTATCATAGATACCACTTTTGACCATCAGCACGTAAAGGGGGATAATGAGAATATGGGCGGGGATCATTAGTACCAGAATGACACTGACAAAAAGAAGCTTGTTGCAAAGGTAACGATAGCGGGCTAAAGCATAAGCGACCATAAAGCAGAAAAGAATGTTTCCGACTGTGACGGTTACTCCAACGAAGAGGGAGTTGAACAGGTAACGTCCCATGTTGTGTGCTGCGAAGAGGTCTCGGTAATTGGTGAGTGTGAAGTCCACATTGAAAATCTGCTTCATATCGATACTTCCTCCGGCGCTCATGAGTGAGACACGAAACATCCACACCAGAGGGAAGACCATGACTGCCAGCAGGCCAATCAACAGCAAGTACTTGAGCGCAGAGAAAACCCAGCCTTTTACCACAGCGCCTGCCTCCTTCTAAGCAGCAAGAACCACATAGCAGAGAAAAGAGCAATGATGATAAACAAGATGTACGCCGCCGCCGAGGCATAGCCGGACTTGAACCCTGTTGTCAGGCCGGTTTCGTAAATGAAGTAAACTGCCGTAGATGTATCGAACTTCCCCTTAGTCATCACAAAGATTTCCACAAAAACCTGGAAGGATTTTATCGAGTTGATGACAAGGATAAACAGCATTACCGGCTTAAGGAGCGGTAGGGTGATTGAAAAGAGTTGGCGGATAGCCCCCGCGCCGTGAATCCGAGCGGCTTCGTACAGCTCGTCAGGAATCGATTTCAAACCTGCCAGGAAAATGAGCATGTAGTAACCGACCGACATCCAGACATCCATCGCCATGATGGAAAACAAGGCTGTGGAGCTGTCGTATAGGAAGCCGTTTTCAGGGGACTGCAGGCCGACCAATCGGCTCAGCAAAGCGACATAACCGCCGCGCTGGTATAGGTTGGTGAAGATCAGCGCGATAACTACCATTGAGGTGATCGAGGGAAGGAAGTAAGCGGCACGGAAGATGCCTCGTCCTTTGAAACGGTGGTTCACCAGCAAAGCCATACCAAGCGAAAAGACAGTCGTGACAGGTATAGTGCCAAGCACAAAGATGAAGGTGTTTTTCAATGCCTTGAGGAAATCTGAGTCTGAAAACAAAGCGCGGTAGTTGGCCAGCCCGACCCAATGATAGTCTTTGATGAGTAACCGGAAATCGGTGAAGCCCATGAGAAAGGAGACTACAAGGGGAAAAAGCCAGAACACGACGAGAGTCAACAGCCAGGGGAGAACCAACACCAGCGCCGTTGACCGGGAGCGTTTCACTTGCTCTGCTTCAACTCGACTATCTTTTGACGGGCCTGCAGGAGCGGCTCCGCTACCAGTCCTGAACCAAACAAGGCGTCCTCTACAGCCCTTTCAATAGCGTCTTCCATATAGACCCAGTCGGGATCAACAGGTGGATGTTTAGCGGACCTTATCTGCTTGATGAATGTTTGCAAGTGAACATTCGAAGTGAAATAGGAATCATCCTGGATGGCGATACTCGATGGATTGGCGGAACGGTTGGCTTTACAGAAACGAAGCTGATTCTCTGGTGATGTTATGAAGTCGACAAGCTTCAAGGCTGCCCTTTTGTGTGCAGAGGCCTCATTCACGGTCAGAAACTCGCCGCCAAGGAATGACTTCCCCGGGAAATCCAAGCCCGGAATAAGAGTCGAAACGAGGTTAATGCTACGGCGCTCGAGTTCAACCCGTTTCAGCAGCCAGTCGCCGGAGATGATAAAGCCGACCTTACCGTCGAGAAAGGCATCTTCAATACCGCGCTGATTGGCAACGTAGCCGCAGGAATCATGCAGTTCTTTGTATAGCTCCAGGGCTCGAATGGCCTTTTCGGATGGGAGTATGCAATATTTGTTGTCATCGGTAAAAATCTGGGCACCAGCCGACCAGAAAAAGGGGAGGTACTTCTTGTACAGCCGATGCTTCTCAGGCGTGTTCGATCCCCAGCCGTAGATATCCTTACCGAGGTTATTGATCTTAAAAGCAGCCACCTTGAGTTCGCTTATTTTGATTGGCACCCAATTGCTGTCGTATCCGGCTTGTGTCAATAGATCGCGATTGGCAAACAGAACCCTGGTTCCTAAAATCCACGGTTTAGCATACACCTTCCCCTGGTAAGTAGCCATTCCCCATCCCTGAAAATGGCTGCTGTCATGGGAGATATGATCAGAAACATCTGCCAGATGGCTATTGGCGGCAAACTCGGCAATCCAGTCGGAACCAAGCTCGACAACATCGGGGCCAGTGCCGGATGCGAAGGCGATAGCAATCTTCTCATGCCCGTTGGCCCAGGTGAGATCTGTCAGCTCAACCTTTATGTCAGGATTGGCTTTTTCAAACTCGGCCACCATCTCTGAGATTTCGGGCTTGACGCTCGGATCGGTCCAGAACTGCCACCATCGGATAGTCGTCGCTTCCGAGACATTAAGGCCAACAAGAAGAACAGCGGTCGCAATAAAGAAAATCGTTCTTTTCATATCTCCTCTCGGTTAGGAACGTGAAACACAATAAGCAGAGATGCCCATATCAGGGTCAAGAAAAAAATCTTTTTGTTGATCGATCAGCTGAAGCACATTTTGTTTTTTTTTATGCAATGGTGCTTTCTTGTGGTCGCCGTCGCTGAACAGACGCCGTGGTTTGATCTGGACAAACTTACAACTCTTATTTCAGCTCTGATTTCCATAAGCATTGTTTTGTACACCACCTATCACCGGTCGAGCCGAGAGAAGTTCAAAGTACGTGAGATTGCCGGTCTGAAAGCTGTTGACGAGGCTATCGGACGTGCGACCGAGATGGCACGTCCGGTTCTGTACACTCCCGGCTGGGGAGGAGATATTCAACGACCCACAACTATTGCCTCAATGAATTTCCTCAGCCACGTAGCGGAGAAGACGGCCGTGTATGATTGCACTCTTGTTTACCCCACTCATGACCCGGTGCTTATGGCGGTTGCACAGGAAGTCGTACGGGAAAGTTACACCCGTGCCGGCTATCCCGATCGCTTTCGCCGTGACAACATTTCGTACGTCACCTCCTCCCAGTTCGGCTACGCGGCGGCTGTGGATGGAATTATCAGCCGCTTGAAACCTGCATCCATATTCCTGTTAGGGACGTTCGAGGCCGAGTCGCTGATACTGGCTGAAACCGGCAACTCCGTGGGTGCCATTCAAATTGCTGGCACAGACTCGACGATCCAACTCGCATTCTTTATTGTTGCATGCGATTACACACTTATAGGTGAAGAGTTATTCGCGGCCTCCGGCTACCTGTCAGGAGACCGCTCTATCCTGGCTTCAGTTCGCGCTCAGGATATCTTGAAGTTGCTGATAGCGATTTTGTTTGTAGTTGCCGTAATCTGGAGCACGATCGCTGCCCTCAGCGGCAATACCAGTGACGGCTGGTGGAGATTCTGATGAATCGCAAGATTGCTCTCGTTATCTGCTTTCTCTTCGGGCTGGTTATGTTCCTCCAGTACTTCTCGCAGCACCAGGTGGCAAGGTCAGTAAATCAGGCCGTGCTCGAATACTGGCAGATCATATTCGCTTTTACTCTGCTGGTCGGGGTGGCCAGTGTGATTAAGAGTAATGTCGCGCAGATGCGACGGGGGCAGGACCGATCTTACCGCCTGGTCACACTGATCGGGCTGGTATCGATGCCGCTTCTGGCTCTCGTCTGGGGCATTAAGGCCGACACGCCGTTTATGTGGGTCTTTGAAAATGTTCAGGCGCCCATGCAATCGACTGTCTTTGCCCTACTAGCTTTCTTCGTCGCCTCGGCGTCGTTTCGCGGTTTCCGAGCGCGCTCCGTTCCGGCGGCGATACTGTTGCTTTCAGCGCTGGTAATCCTGCTAAGCAGAAGCGCCGTCGGGTCATCTCTTTTCCCACAGTTGACAGGCGTCGCTGACTGGATACGCAACTATCCCTCAATGTCGGCTCGTCGGGCAATCTTGATCGGTATTGGATTGGGATCGCTGACAACCTCTCTCCGGGTTGTCTTGGGAATCGAGAGAACCTGGTTGGGTGGACGAAAATGAGAAAGATCGAGACTCGGCACTGGACTTTCCTGGGGCTGTTTGTCTGCATCGGACTGGTAATGCTCATTAATGTAACGGTAGACCACCCTGTCTCTGCTCAAACCCAGAAGATGTATGATTTCATTGACTCGCTGCCTTCTGGGTCAGTCTTGATAGTTTCATTCGATCACGAGGCCTCATCACTTCCGGAGATACGTCCCATCGCTCTGGCGATACTGCGGCATGCATTCTCCAGAGGACACCGGTTGATCGGGGTGGCGTTGCTGTCCGAGGGTACGGCTATCGGTTACAGACTTATGCGGAAAACGGCTGCCGAATATGGCCGGAAATATGGCAGGGACTATGTCTATCTTGGGTTCAAGCCACAATACATCGCAGCTATTCTGTCAATGGGCGAGTCAATTCCCAGGACCTTCCCACAGGATTACCTTGGACGTTCCTACGAAAATCTGGAACTTCTCAATGGAGTCCGCAACTATGACGATGTTGCGGCAGTGATCTCTATCACTGACGGATCTCTCACAACTCACTGGATGGAGTATGGGAGTGCGCGCTATGGCATCAGGATCCTGTCAGGAATGACAGCCGCGATGGTGACCACTTTCGACCCGTATGTCGACTCCGGACAGATGTACTGTCTGGTGGCAGGGCTTCGCGGGGCCGCGGAATATGAGCGACTCATCAATTACAAGGGGGGAGGAACAAGAGGAATGCTGGCTCAGACGACAGCCCATCTGTATGTGATCCTGCTCGTGGTGCTGGGGAATGTGATCTACTTCAAATCCCGCAGAAAGAGGACAACCAGGTGACAGACCCCGGAACAATCATCGCCGGCCTTTTGACGCTGGCCATATTCTCCTTCCTATACCGGGACAACCCGATCTACAAGATGGCCGAGTCTCTTCTGATTGGGGTCTCCATCGGTTATACTCTGGTAATTGTCTGGTCAAGTACTTTGATGGATCTGCTATTCAAACCTTTTTTTTGCAATGAACAGTATGGGTTGGCACTACCATTCATTCTAGGTCTGTTAATGTTCGGGCGGTTCCTACCAAGGACTTCCTCTTTCTCACGCATACCCATTGCAGTTATGATCGGTTCCGGAGCTGGCGTGGCGATTCCCGTCATGCTGGAAGCTCGGACATTAAAGCAGATATCAGCCACCGTAACCCCACTTATTACAGAATCAGGTTTCCCCGATCTGTCTGCAATAGTCGTCATTGTCGGTGTCTTGACGACATTATCCTACTTCTATTTCAGTCGTGAACACAAAGGCTCTCTGGGAATATCGGCGAAGGTCGGCACATACTTCTTGATGATATTCTTCGGGGCCACTTTCGGATATACCGTAATGTCACGGATGTCGACCTTCATTGGGCGGATGGAGTTTCTCCTGACGGAGTTCTTGCATCTGACCGGATAAGGACTTGTAGGGCAGGAGGCCCCGACTCCTGCCAACTAATGTTATGAAATGTCCCCGCTGTAAATCGGCTATGAAGGAGTTCAAACGCTCCTTCCATAAGAAACGCAAATGGGTCTGCCCTAAATGCGGCTGTGTCCGGTTTCAGGAGGTGAAACAAAAATGAAGAAATGACAGTAGAAAACCACCAAAATCGTCACCCTGAGCGGAGTTGAAGGGTGGTAACATTGCAACAGCCGTATGCTTGGGTGGCAGATGTCCACATCTACCACCCACAGGACCCGAAATCGTTCTAAGTAGCAGCAAGCGCAGCATGGAAGTAAGAGTAGGCACTTCAGGATACAGTTTTGAAGACTGGCGAGGGGAATTTTATCCTCCGGGCATCGACAAGGGGAAAATGCTTGACTACTATGTAAGACATTTCTCAACGGTAGAAATAAACTCCACGTACTACCGTATCCCTCACCCGGCGGTCATGGTCAACATGGTCAAAAAGGCGCCGCCGGGCTTTGATTTCATGATCAAAGTTCCCCAGTCTATGACTCACCGCAGGACGGACGTTGAAGAGGACATGGCTAAATTCCTGGAGGCGATCAGGCCGTTTGAGGAGTCAGGAAATCTAGCCGGGCTACTGGCGCAGTTTCCGTATTCCTTTAAGTTCAACTCTGACGGCCTTGATTATATCGGGACATGCCGCGAAGCTCTCTCTCCACACCGTCTCTTTGTTGAGTTCCGCCACGATGGCTGGGAAAATAAGGCCACGTATGATCGGTTGCGAGCGGAAAAAATCGGTTATGTCAGCGTTGACGAGCCACAACTGCGCGGATTGCTGAAACCACACTTATTGTCGACAACAGATATTGGCTACATCCGCCTACACGGGCGCAACTCAGAACAGTGGTGGCATGGGGGCGCACTACGGTATGACTACAACTACTCACTGGAAGAGCTCGAAGTCTGGCAAAAGAAAATCGAAAATGTAAAGAACAAAATAAAAAAAATGTATGTCTTCTTCAATAATTGCCACCAGGGAAAAGCTGTCTCCAACGCCCAGCAATTCATACGCCTTTTAGCAGAGAGGTGAAAACCCCAGCTCTCTACTCGACGGACGAGGACGTCGGCCGGGCACGGTACAGTGGAGTATGTCCATTTGATTTCAATAAGAGTGCCCTCGCCACCTTTTTGTTGACGTGGTACCTGCCCCATGTTATATGTCAATGCCTAAAGAGGAAAGTATGCAATGTACATGAGATTGGACAACATGCTCAAGAAATTAGCAAGATGCATCAAGTAGTAATAACGGCGGTTATGTGTTTTTTGGCATAACTAACAAAAGAACTTTTCCAAAGGTTTTGCTTCTGCTGGTAGGGTTTGTGCTGTTCTCGGCCAACACCGTTTACTTCCTCGGAGCTGGTCAACTAGAACTCAGGCCCCCCATGCAAAGTGCCTATCATTTTGATTTCGAGAAAGTCAGGAAGAGGACTCCATACTTGAATCTGAAATCGGCTCTGTTGGTAAACTACGACAACGGCGAGGTATTGTACGAAAAGAAGTGTGACAAAGTCAGACCAATAGCATCCCTCAGCAAACTTGTCGCGGCGATGGTAGTCCTTGACAAAGGAATCAATCTTGACAAAACGGAGAAAATCGCCAGAGAGGATGCTCGCCGTTCACGCCGCTCGAGACTGAGAGTCGGTTATGAACTGACACTGCGAGACCTTCTGCACGCCGCCCTGATGAGCTCTGACAACCGGGCCACCAAGGCACTGGCGCGTGCGACGTCGGGCTCGATCAAGGAGTTCGTCAGAGATATGAACAGAAAGGTCAGAAAGATGGGGCTTGAGCATACCATCTTCTATGGTCCCACCGGCCTGGATGAACGCAATGTTTCCACCGCCCACGAAGTGGCCAAGATTCTCCACTATGCATACAAATATAACCTGATTTCCAAAATCACATCTAAGAAAAGGTACCGGGCCAGGATCCTAAACAAGAAGAATACCTACCGTTCTTTCTCCAACACTAACCGTCTGGTTTTGTCGCCTTATAAGGTACTGGCAGGGAAGACTGGGTATACCATCGCTTCAGATTATTGTCTTGTCACCCTGGTCAAAAATAAAAAGGGGGAAATGCTGACATTAGTAGTCCTCGGGGTTCCAGGTGATAAACTACGCTTCAAGGAAGCCCGCCGCTTGATTAATTGGGGGTTCAGGAACCTGTCATAGACCAGGTAGTAGACACCAGATTGGATTCCGCACGGCCCGCCTTGGGTGGGACAAGAAACCCAGCATGTTTGCTGTTGATAGTGCATTTAGTAAAATCATTTGGTAACAGGTCACTTGCCGCTTATAATAGCAACTCAGGTAGCTTAGTAACGTAGGTTAAAGCCTTTGTGGTTTTGACAAGCTTGGATAGCAGTTGCATAGAATGAGCCATATGACATCGCGTCCTTCCATACTTGTCGTCGGCGCCGGATATGTCGGCGTGGCGACCGCTGTTTTTCTTGCTGATCACGGATGTCCGGTGACCGTGCTAGAGAAAAATCCCTATACCATTGAATCCCTCCGGCGTGGCTATCTGCACTTCCGCGAGCCACTTCTGCAGAGGAAGCTCCGGCGAGTTTTAGCGGAGAAAAGTATCCAGTTCTGTCGTCCTGCAGAAGAGCTGTATCAGAATTCACAATTCATTTTCATAGCGATTGATTCCGCCGACCCGGCTACGGGCAAGATGCGGGTGGCCAGCTTCAAGAGGATGGCCGACTGGATTGGTGAAGCGAAGAGCAAAAAGAGACCGACTGTGGTTCTAAAATCCACCAACATCATTGGTTTCTCTGAACGTTTCTATGGATTGCTGAATGAGACTGCTCATGGCCGCCATATCCACCTGGCTGTCAATCCCGAATTCCTCAGGGAAGGCCACGCCTACGAAGATACAGCACATCCGTGGAGAATCATTATCGGTGTGAATGAAAAGAAGGCGGCAACTGACCTGCTCAAGTTGTACCGATCAGTCCATGCGCTGTCGATACCCATTGTAATCACGGACTGGAAATCAGCGGAGTTGATAAAGCTTGGCTCCAACGTCTATCTCGCACACCGGCTGGCTTTCATCCATGAGGTCGCCGAGTTTGCCCGCAACGAGGGTCTTGATATTGACTCGATCAGGCAGGGGATAAGCCTTGACCCGCGCATTGGGCAGGATTATTTCAAGCCTGGCCTCGGCTTTGGGGGCTCATGCCTGCCGAAAGACTGTCATCTTATCAATTCACATGAGGCTGAAAGCAATTTCGAGTTCAAAACCGCCTGTACAGCCCTCGAAATCAATGAACGAATACTGGACACGTTGATTGAACGTTTGCGCGGCAAGCTGGGACGGCTGAAAGGCAAGAAGATTGCCATCCTCGGTGGAGCCTTCAAACCGGAGGTCGACGACACCCGCGGTTCGCAGGCAGTGAAGCTTGCTCTCAAGTTGAAGAGGCGCGGAGCAAAGGTTGTCTTCTTTGAACCATATCTGGCAAAAGCTGAGAAGTTAGTTGAAGGCAACTTTCCCCTGGAGCACAAGTTGGAAGCTGCTTTGCGGGGGGCTTCAGCGATCATTATTGGGACGGCGCACAAGCAGTTTCGGTCCATCAAACCGAGACATGTTACCCAACTGGTAAAAAAGAGACTCGTCTGCGATAATTTCGGCCTTCTCAACAAGACGACATGGATAAAAGAAGGGTTTGAGTTTATCTAAGTGATCAGAACGATTCTACTAACAGGTTCGTCCGGTACGGTTGGAACCGCCCTGACCCAGGAATTGATGCGTAAAGGTTATAATGTCATCCCGCTGGACATCAGGCACTCTCTGTGGGACAGGGAAATCGACGGCAAGACGATATCCCATGATCTGCGCCGACCCCTAACCAAGCGTTGCCTGCAACGGCGCAGTAAACCAGATATGATAATCCACCTTGCTGCCAACGCCCGTGTCCACGACCTTGTCGTGCGGCCAAACCTAGCCCGTGACAACTATCTGATGACGTATAACCTGCTGGAATATGCCCGGCAGGAAAACATTGGCAGATTCGTTTTTTCGTCGTCACGCGAAATCTACGGAGAATCAAAAGCGGGGGAGAGGCGTCGGGAAGACTCAACTAAGCTGGTGAAGATCAAATCACCGTATACGGCGTCTAAGTTTGGCGCAGAAGCCCTTCTTCACGCTTACCACGAATGCTATGGCATCATGCCGGTAATCACTCGTCTATCCAATGTCTATGGGCGATATGATGTCTCCGAACGCGTCATTCCCGTTTTCATGTACTATGCGCTCCGAAACCGTGATCTCACTATCTTCGGAAAAGAAAAGAAGCTGGATTTCACTTACATGGACGATTGCATCGATGGATTTCTCCGGATAATCAAAAGATTTGACCGTATCGCCGGCTTGACATTCAACCTGTCGAGCGGAGCAGGGGAGAGGATTGTCAATCTGGCCCGGATGATCGTGTCGTATTTAGATTCCCGTTCGCAGATCAAGATCGGTACCAAAAGGGTCGGAGAGATATCCTCGTTTGTTGGCGATATTTCGCTGGCTAAAGAGAAATTGAGCTACTCACCTAAAGTGACGTTAAAAGAAGGGCTGCCGCGAAACATCGAGTGGTATTTGAAGGCGATGAAGTCGCGCCGGGTTTACCAGAGCCAACGCCGAAACCTTGCCAGACGAGGATGGGCGTGAGGTTAAAGCGTCACTTTAACATCGCGCTGAAAGACATCCCGTGCGTGGTAGATGTCCCCACCAGCCACGACGCAGTGGGTTAAAAGCCCTGTGTTTCTGACATTCAATACCTCGCGTGAAAGCGAGTGTCGAAACCACAGAGGTTTTGACTTACGTTACCAGGATTACTTCCCCAGCGAATCTGGCATGGCGAAGAGTGTGTCGTCAATCGGAGTGTTATGATTTACTTCGTCAAATACGTAGGTGCTCTTGCCTCCTTTCCGACTCATTGAAATGCAGAACGGAAACTTGACACCGTCCACCTCACGGTAGTCTTTCAAAACCCAATAATAGCCGATTCTGATCAGAAGGCCCGTCTCGACATCGAAATGCAGCGCGAAATGTGCCTTGTCAAGCCCGGCCGGCTCCACTACGTATACCGTGCTTTCTCCTATCTGCTCTGTACCACCCAAAGACAGGCCGGGAAAGTACTCCTTTATTCGCAGAGCGTTTTGTGGATTAAGGAGCCAGGCAAACTTCGATCCTATTGGGTTTTCGGTGCGCTTGATTCCGTCTGCGTCCTGCTTCCAGCCGACATTGCCGTCAAACCCTGCTCGTTTGATCTCTCCAAGAGTGTGCTCGACTACAAGCGAGCGATTGGGAATCTTTGCGTAAGTCTTCAGAGGGATAACTTCAAATGGGGGTTTTCTCCAATGAAGGTCAGTTACCTGATACCCTTTGCAGACCCGGGTTGTCAGTTTTTTGATGGCTTCAGGTCCACCTATAGCCTCAATGTATCGCTCCAGAACTTGATCTACGGTTGGTAACGTATTGGACTTGGCTTCAGCTTGCTGAGCCGTTGCAGGAGGTACTATAAACACAGCTATCAATAGTGCTAAACCTGCAGCAACATATTGCTTCATTACCTTCTCCTTTTCTCATCAATATGGAACCATCTCACTAACTTATACTCAAGATGAAAATTCAAGCCTAAAACGCGAACTCAATCCATATTTTGTGGGCGGCAGATGTCCACATCTGCCGCAATCTGGAAGATATAATGTAATACTTTAACGTGAAAAAAGATTGTATTTGAGTATACACCAAACCGCTCTGAGGCCATCTCTCCAGCCAATCTTTTTCCCTTCGTCATACGTGCGGCCGTAATACGAGATTCCGATCTCGTATATCCGCACCCGCTTTCTGGCAATTTTAGCAGTGATCTCCGGCTCAAACCCGAAGCGCGGCTCTTTGATATCGATCGACTGAATAATTTCGCGGCGGAAGACTTTGTAGCAGGTCTCCATATCGGTAAGGTTGATATTGGTAAACATATTGGACAACAGCGTTAGAAAGCGATTACCGAGATAATGCCAGAAGTAGACCACCCGGTGTGGACCGCCACCCTGGAAGCGGGAGCCATAAACTACGTCAGCTTTGTCGGTTACGATCGGCTCAATGAGAGTGGGATACTCGTTCGGATCATATTCCAGATCGGCATCCTGGACTAAAACAATGTCACCTGTTGCTGCCTGAAAACCGGCCTTAAGTGCAAAACCTTTGCCGTAATTGCGAGGCTGGTAGACGACCCGGTCGACCTGGGCTTCGAGTTTGTCCCTGATTAGCTCACGGGTGCCATCGGTAGAGCAATCGTCAACCAGAATGATCTCCTTATCGGGCACGGGGGAGGCCTTGACCTGTCTGACAGTCTCCTCGATAGTGGAAACCTCGTTATAGATAGGGATGACAATAGAGAGCTTCATCTGGCTATCCCCTATAACGTCCCATAAGATATATTATGTTAACCCACACATCGTTTCCAACCCACCATACCACAGCCAGCTTTCCGCTTCATTCGCTTCCCACCTAATTCCTTTTTATAAATACACAGACAATCTTCTATTTCGTGCGGTTTCAACACATGGAATTCTCTGGGTAACTTACTTTTTTCAAGGGTATGCAACTTATGATTCAGACCGAGTGCTTTCACCCCGTCCCGAACCCCCGCATGTAAATAAACCAGCTCTGGTTCAAGACCAAGGTACGCCCCTATTCGGAGAGCCGTGTCGTAAACAGCCAAATCTCCGATTCCTGGGATACGCTTAATGCCCTTTTCTACCTTCGCATGAAGCTCTGAAAACGATTTGCTGTCCTCAAGATTGAGACGCAGAAGACTGTTTTTTGCTGTCTGGAGGACTTCTCCTGAAATGCGCCTTTGATGCGGGTGACGTTTACCACTCGGAAGTTTAGCAAGTGCCGCCTTTTCTTTGACTTCCGACATACTTCTTTGCATATTGTAAAACTGAAGTTGCTTAGATAGACTGGGGCGATAAAATCTCTTGTAGCTTCTGATCACATTACTTATGCATTGCCGACTGGACACAGTATCTCCTCATATTGTACTCCACCTACCAGACGGTAATTAATTCCCACTCGTTGGGTGGGCTACAAGTTGCTGTCATCTTTTATCTTTCAGTCCAATTGCCAAACCTATCGTTGCAATTGCTATTACAAAAAGCTGAGTCCAGAGTACAGGAAACAGAATATAACCGTCTGATGAGGCAAATAGGAACTTATACCCCGTAAATTCAGCTCCTATTATCCCTCTATCTCCACGTGTATCATATGTAAGGTAGCCGCTCGGAGGAAATACGAACGATATTAGCATAAGCAGCACCCCACAACACAGGACAATTCTTTGCTTCCTATTCAACATTAAACACCTCCTAGTCCACCGTTATCCCTTTCTCGTTCGGTCGGATCTTGCTCGCCTTTGGTGAGTGTGGCCTGACCGTTTATTTTACCACAATATTCAATATCCGCCCCTTGACGAATATCTTCTTCACAATCTGCTTGCCCTCAGTATGGGCTTTGATCCGACCCCTTTCAAAGGCAGTCTTCTCAACGGTCTCCTGCGAGGCATCCGCCAGCACAGTAACGGAATCGCGCAGCTTGCCGTTTACCTGCACTGCAATCGTTATCGTGTCGCCGACAACGGCATCAGGGTCATACTCCGGCCAGTGAGACCTAAAAATGGACTCCGTCCGTCCAGTCATTTCCCACATTTCCTCAGCCATGTGAGGTGTCATCGGGGCGACAAGTTGAATAGTCTTCAGAATGATGCAATCGTTCAGTTCGTCATCGGTGATCTTCTCTGGCTCGTAGTCGCGCACCAGCTCCATAAGAGCCGCTATAGCGGTGTTGAACTGTAAGCGGTCAGAATCTTCCGAAACTCTTTTGATCGTCTGATTCAGCTTGATATAGATTTTCTTCTCATCCAGATTAAACTCGTCTTGGTTAAAGCGTTGCTTTAAGTCCGGGTTTGTTCCTCGATAGTGTTTGACAATCGGGTATAGCCTGTTTACAGCGAATTTTTCCACGCCGGTAACGGTCTCACTGCTCCAGAGGACTTCCCTTTCCGACGGCGCCGTGAAAAACATGGCCAGCCGGGTTACATCGACCCCCCGCTCTTCCATAAGGGAAACAGGAGAAACGGCGTTCCCTTTGGATTTTGACATCACCTCTCCTGCGGAGTCCAACACCATCCCGTGGTTAAACAGGCGAGTGGCCGGTTCCTCGCAGTCGATCCATCCGATGTCATACAGGAACTTCTGGAAGAAGCGGAAATAGATCAGGTGGACGGTGGCATGGGTAATTCCCCCCACATAAAGGTCAATCGGCATCCAGTGCTTGGCTTTCTGCTTGTCAAACGGCTGACTATCATTGTGAGCGTCAAGGTAGCGCAGGAAATACCAAGAGGAACATACAAATGTATCCATAGTATCCGGGTCGCGCTGAGCCTCTCCCCCACACCGTGGACATTTGACCTCCATATACTCAGGAAGGTCGGCCAGCGGCGAGCGGCCCTTGGGCCGGTAGTTTTCAACATCAGGCAGCAATACCGGTAGATCAGATTCAGAGACAGCTAATTCACCGCACTTCGGGCAGTGAATAATCGGAATAGGACAACCCCAGTACCTCTGACGGGAGATCAACCAGTCTTTGAGCTTGTAATTGACCTTCTTCCGGCCAAATCCGTTTTGTTCGGCATACTCAGTCACAGCCGCAATCGCCTTACTACCAATCAATCCATTGAACTTACCGGAGTTGACCATTGGCCCGTACTCAACAAAAGCGTCTTCCATTTCGTTGGGGTTCAGCGTAGTATGCTCGTCAGGGTGAATTACTACTTTAACTGGAATATCGTACTTTTTCGCGAAGGCAAAATCGCGAGTGTCGTGAGCCGGCACTGCCATAACCACTCCGGTGCCATACCCGGCCAGGACATAGTCGGCCACCCAAAGTTGTATTTTCTCTCTATTAAACGGATTGATCGCATACTTGCCGGTGAAGACACCGTCTTTTTCTTCGTTGACCGCAACACGCTCAATATCGGAACGTATCATGGCTTTTTTCTGATACTCAGCTACCTTCTCTGCATGCTCGCCCTCAAGGTTGAGCCGGTCAAGTATCTCGGCTTCGGGGGAAATCGCCATGAAAGTAACGCCAAAGATGGTGTCGGGGCGGGTAGTGAAAATGGGCAGCTTCTCCCCTGTTTCTTCAATTGTGAAGTCGATTTCGGTTCCGTAGGATCGTCCGATCCATTCACGCTGCATTGTTTTGACGTTATCTGGCCAGCCGGGAAGTCTGTCCAGGTCGTCAATCAGGCGGTCGGCATAGTCAGTGATTTTGAAATACCACTGCACTTGATCTTTTTTCTCAACCGGGGTTCCACAACGCTCGCACTTGCCGTCGACGATTTGCTCGTTAGCGAGAACTGTTTTATCCTCCGGACACCAATTGACGAAGCCGCGTTTGCGGTATGCCAGTCCTTTTTTGAACAATTGGATAAACATCCACTGGGTCCATTTATAATAGTCCGGCAGGCAAGAGTTCACCTCGCGGGACCAGTCATAAGAGATACCGGCTTTCTGTAATGTGGAACGTGATATGTCGATATTGCTCAGCGACCATTCCTTGGGGTGAATCCCGCGCTGTATAGCTGCGCGCTCCGCGGGCAAACCAAAGGCGTCCCAGCCAAACGGATGCAGGACATCCTTGCCAAGCATCATCTGACGGCGTGCGACGGCGTCGCCGATGATATAATTTCGGAAATGTCCCATGTGGATGTCACCGGAAGGATACAGGAACATAACCAGCATGTAGAACTTGTTGTCTTTATCCGGCAGATTGGGGGCACAAAAGAGCTTCTCCTGTTCCCAGCGTTTTTGCCATTTGCTTTCGATTCTTCTGAAATCGTATTTCGGGTGCATCTTCTTCACCGTTGCCATGTTATATGAATTCCCTATTGTAATGAGATAAATGTAGGGCAGGTGTCTCCGACATCCGCTAGAGGGGGACCAGGAGTCAGAGACTCCTGCCCTACATCTACTGCTTTAAAAAACAATTGTGCTGCCGAACGAAAGCGTAAACGTCTTATAATACTCTTTGACCCGAAAGTCGTGAAACCAGTCGTTAGAAATGGGCCAACCTAATTCCACCGAAATCATCAATCTATCAGATAAAGGTCTATTGAACTCCAAGGTAGGCATTAACAAAGTCTCAGATTTACCACCAGTTGCTAATACTCCATAGCCACAATCAATGATAAGATTGCCTACTTTGGTTCTTGTCGATAAGTATAACCCCGCCGTAAAAATTACCGCAAAACTTCCACGGTCAGTCGTAACTTCAACATCAGTAATTGAGGAGTTTACTACAAAGCCATACGATCCGCGTATCTGATTACGGATTTTTAGACCAAACCCGTAACCCATTTTATTCTTGACCACGCTACGTCCATTTTCAAATTGTAATAGATGATTGGGAAAAAGGAAATTCACATAAGGTTTGACTTCAATTTTGCGCGGTGGAATTTCATAGGCACTTGATGATTGAATCAACACCCCCAAGAACAAGACTAATAAGGATAGCATTTTCAAAGACTTAATCATTATGAGCCTCCGTATGTTAATTACTGTTAATTTACCGGAGAATAAAGGTTCGACAATCAAAATGTCAAGCTCTACCATAAGGAATGTTATCACTCTGCCCCGCCTCATTGAAGCCATGACCTACAATCCTATTTTCGGATAAGCCTGTTGTAAATCACCGTCCCACCCGAAAGCCTGTTGGTGAACCGGGCTTTCCATTTCTCAACGCTGTAGAACGGCCCACCTGAAAGCTTCCGAAAAACTGACGCCGCGGTATCATAACCGTAAACACCAAACCGCCCGACAGCAAGAGCCATGTCGCCATCTTCAGGGAATCTCATAGTAAAACCCCTGGTGTAACCGGCCTCCAGCGCCGCTTCGAGCACTTCTTGATTATATCGGCCAAAGGGGTAACTGATAAAGTTGACTTGCGTGCCAAGCGTGTCTTCGAGCACCGCCTTTGAATGATTCAACTCATGCCGCAGAGTTTTCTCGTCACACCGGCACAAGTTGATGTGGCTGTGACCGTGCGATCCGAATTGGACTCCCAGCGCGGCAAGCCTCTTGATGCTTTTGGAGTCGAGATGAGGCGTGGATCGGAACAGGTGGCTGTAGTCCCAACTATTTGCTTTGCCAAGATATTTTGTGGGCAGGAAAACCACCGGCTTAAACCGGTACTTTTGCATCAGGGGCGGTAAGACGTCGGCCAGATGCTGGTAGCCGTCATCAAATGTAATTGACAGAGCTTTCGGGTCACTGCTCGAAAGAACTGACTCAAGTGTCTGAAAAACAAATCCCCCCTGCCCAAGCAAAGCCAGCAGCCGCTCGAAGCGTCGGGGAGGGTAGTTGGTCGAACCAAAGCTGAATTGTGGAATTACTTTATGAAAAGCAAGAACTCTGGCGCGGAACTGCAATGGTCGTAGATAACGACCTGGTGACAAATCAGAAGACATCGTCGAACACCCCTTTGTCCACCGGCCCCAACACGGCGATCGCCACTCGGGAGTGATCAAACAGCCGGTTTGAGAGTTCGAGGATTTGGCTGGGTGTAACGCTTTCCACTTCCTTGAGTATCTGCCTGTAAGACTTGTACGGTCGGTGCATCAATTCCTGACGAGCAAGGCGGCTCATGCGGCTTGTGGTTGATTCCATACCGAGAGCAAGCTGTCCCTTCATCTGCCCCTTAATCTTATTCAGCTTGGATAAAGGCAGCCTTCTCTTTTTCAGGCGGTCAAGCTCAGCAAGAATGATATCTACAACCTGTCTTACATGTTCCCGGTCAGTGCCGATACAGGCCTCAAAAACTCCTGCGTCCCGATAGAACTCATGGAAAGTGTAGACAGAGTATGCCAGGCCGAGCTCTTCACGGATTTTCTGAAACAGGACTGATGACATTCCGCCCCCGAGGTAAGTGCCAAGGGCAAGCGCCGCCATTTTACTGCCATCGGCGAATTTCAGGCCAGGATAACCAAGACACAAATGAGTCTGGTTGTTGCTGCTGGACTCCAGTTTTATATTCTTCTGCTTGTCGCGTTGCGCCTTTTTGGGCGCTTCAGCCTGCCCCGCCGGAAAATTAAAGCGCTCTCTTACAAACCGTACCAGCTTCGCATGAGAGACACGTCCCGAAGCGGCGACAACTATGGGTCCGGTACGATAGTGACGCTTAAGGTAATCAACGACATGCGATCTCTTCATAGCGATCAAAGTCTGTCGAGTTCCAAGTATCGAGCGACCGAGAGGGTGTTCCCCCCAGAACGTCTTCGCAAAAATATCATGGATATAATCAGCAGGGTTATCGGCTACTTCCTTGATCTCTTCGCATATCACCATTTTCTCGCGCTTGAGATTAGGCTTGGTCAGTGTTGCGTTACACATAATGTCTGAGAGAACATCGACAGCTGTCTCAAGATGTTCATCGAGAATGCGCGCCGTGTAGCAGGTATGTTCACGAGAGGTGAAGCCGTTGAGATTACCTCCGAGCGACTCCAGGGCAGCAGCGATCTGCCTGGCCGTGCGCCGTCGAGTACCTTTGAACAGCATGTGTTCAATAAAGTGCGACATTCCGTTTTCCTCCGGGCGTTCGTTGCGTGATCCAACATCAACCCACACCCCAAGAGAAACAGAACGGACCGAGGGCATTGTTTCGGTAACAATCCTCAGTCCATTCTTAAGGGTTGTCTTTTGGTAGACACCGCTATCAGTTATTACACGATTTCGCGCCATCCGCTAAGATCGTCTTGGTCTCGCCGGCTTGCGATTCCTGTCCCTATCTTTGTCCCTGTCCCGGTCACGGTCGGACCCCGGTCGTTTGGGCAACAGGGCTCTTCGGGACAGACGGACTTTGCCGTCTTGGTCAATACTGATAACTTTGACTGTTACGCGATCGCCGAGATTAACAACATCCTCAACCCTGTTGACGCGCTGGTTATCAAGTTCCGAAATGTGCAACAGACCATCGGTTCCGGGGAGTATCTCCACGAAGGCGCCAAAGCCGGTAATCCTTGTAACGGTGCCATCATAGACCTTGCCCACCTCGGCTTCTTCTACGATGGCTTCTATCCGTTCCTTGGCCTGGCGTCCAGCCTCAGCATCGACTGAAGCAATCAGTATCGTGCCGTCTTCCTCGATGTCGATTTTCGCACCTGTCTCCTCAGTTATCGAACGGATCATCTTACCCCCCGGACCAATCACATCGCCAATCTTAGAGGGGTTAATCTTGATCGTAATGATCCGTGGTGCATATTCCGATAGCTGATCACGGTGTTTGGATATGGTGCTGTTCATAATATCCAGGATCTTTAGCCGTGCCTGTCTGGCTTTCTCCAGAGCCTCCCGCATGATCTCTATATCCAACCCGGCAATCTTGATATCCATCTGGATAGCGGTCACACCCTCCGCCGTACCGGTCACTTTGAAATCCATGTCGCCGAAGTGATCTTCATCGCCGAGAATGTCTGTAAGTATGACGACCTTGTCCTCGGACTTGATCAGCCCCATTGCGATACCGGCCACTGCAGATTTGATCGGTACCCCGGCATCCATCAGTGCCAGCGATCCGCCGCACACGGAGGCCATCGATGACGACCCATTGGATTCCATGATGTCGGATACAAGGCGGATCGTGTAAGGGAAACCAGTCTCGACAGGGATTACAGGGAACAGGGCTCGTTCTGCCAGCGCCCCGTGGCCGATTTCACGACGGCTGGTGCCGCGTATTGGTTTTGTCTCTCCAGTCGAGAAAGGTGGGAAGTTGTAGTGGAGCATGTAGCTCTTGGTCGATTCGCCCTCGAGCTCGTCAAGACGTTGTTCATCGATTTTCGTTCCCAGAGTGACAGCCACCAGCGCCTGCGTCTGCCCACGAGTAAAAACGGCAGAGCCATGGACGCGAGGCAGGAAACCGATCTCACAGGTTACAGTCCGTATGTCGTCAGGCTGACGTTCATCGATGCGGTGGTTCTCGTTAAGGATCATGTTTCGCATTGTCTCGGCGTCGAGGTCATGGATGATAGTTCCGATGTCAAATCCGCTTTCAGGGAATTCTTCAGCCAGAGCTTCTATTATTTCCTGCGTCATCTTCTTTTTCTCGGCGCGGCGCGTCTCCTTATCGGCCAGTCGGTTGAACTCATCCAACCGGTTACCAACCATTTCCTTGGTCTTGGCCAATAGGCTTTCATCAATGACAGAGGGCACATATTCAAACCTCTGCTTACCGCACGCAGCCTTCAGCTCCTCAATCTTGGCGACAATCATCTTGATATGCTCGTGGCCAAACTTCAAAGCCTCCGCCAGATCATCCTCGGAGATCTCCTTGCCGCCGCCTTCAACCATCGCAATACTGTCAGCGGAGCCGGCCATCGTGATTGAGATGTCGCTCTCGTCCAACTCGCTGATCGTGGGGTTAATGAGCAACTGTCCATCGTTTCTACCCACTCGAACGCCAGCAATTGTTTTTTCGAAGGGAACGTCCGAGACCGCCAGGGCCGCTCCGGTACCCACGAGAGCCAGGATATCAGTGTCATTCTGTTGATCGTGAGAGAGCACATACGAAATGCACTGCGTCTCACCCTTAAAATCTGGCGGAAAAAGGGGTCTGATAGGACGGTCAATGATTCTTGCGGATACGATCTCCTTCTCGGATGGTCGCCCCTCGCGCTTGAAAAATCCACCGGGGATTTTCCCAGCTGCATAAGATTTCTCTCGATACTCAACCGTGAGCGGGAAAAAGTCAAATCCCTCTTTTGGTTCTGTGTTGGAACATACGGTGGAAACGACCATGGAGTCGGCGTATCTGACTGTTACGGCTCCGTTGGCCTGGTTAGCCAAGTGCCCACACTCGATGGTCATCATGCGGCCACCCAACTCAAATTCTACTTTGTGTGACATATAAAAGTCCTGTTATTTTTATCGTCGCAATCCCAGATCGGAGATAACCTGTCGGTAACTCTCCAGATCACTGTCTTTGAGATAGTCCAGCAACCGTCGCCTCTGACCCACCAGTTTTAATAGTCCGAGGCGAGTGTGAAAGTCCTTCTTATGGACTTTCATGTGCTCCGTGAGGTGACCGATTCGCTCTGAAAGGAGGGCGATTTGGACCTCCGGCGAACCGGTGTCAGTGTCGTGGAGACGGTTTCCAGCAATAATCTGAGCCTTTTGCTCTTTCGTCAGCGGCATGCTGCTTCTCCTTTTGTAATATTTGTAATGCTATTTCTTTGTCTTTTCCTATCTGGCGGGCAAGCTGCTCGGGTGAGTCGAATCTTCGGTTCTTCCTGATAAAATGAGTCGGATACACTGTGACCTCCTCCCCGTAAAGATTACGATCACAGTCAAGCAGATGGGTCTCAACTGAAACGCGAGCTTTGGGGTTAAACTGATTTCTCCCGATAAACATCACGCTCTCGTAACACTCCTTGGCGATCTCCGTCCAGCAGGCATACACCCCCTCCGGCGGTAGCAACTTACGCGGGTTGTACCTCACATTTGCTGTGGGATAGCCAAGCTTTTTCCCCAGTCTTATTCCCCTCTCAACTGGCCCATAAATGGCGTACTCGTGTCCCAGCAGACGGATCGCTTCCTGATACCGGTTTTGCATCATGGCCCGGCGTATACGTGAGGAAGACACAGCTTCTCCGTCAATCATGATCGGCCCGCACACTTCAACTTCATAGCTGAACTTCATCCCCAGCTTTTTGAGTTCCGGAATCGTCCCCTTGCGATCCTTACCCAGACCGTGATCGTACCCAACAATCAACTTCTTTACTCCCACGCTTTCAACCAGAATATCTTTCACGAACTCTGCCGGTTTCAGGTTCATCAGTTTCTCGTTGAAGTCAAGCACCAAAACAGTGCCGTCGAAGAAATCGGGGATGAATTTTTCCTTTTCCTCGATTGTCGTCAGCAGCAACGGAACATCATCCGGTGAAACGAGAACCCGGGGATGGGGATGAAATGTTACCAGTATGGGATCAAGCCTGGTCTCTTCGCTTGCCAAATGCACTCTTCGGAGAATCTCCTGGTGACCGAGGTGGATACCGTCGAAGGTTCCGATAGTTGCCACTGTCGGTCGATCGGGGCTTCGGGAGAAGTTCTCAATACCGTGCACAAACGTGGTGCTCAATTCAGTACCCTAACATAAGTGAATAGTTTTTGGCCATTCCCCCCGACAAACGCATCCGACGGCGCGTCGGCAGTTCCAACGGCAAGAACATGACCCTCAACATTTATGAGAAACACGCGGTCGCCAGCGGAGAAACTCCCCCGGATTTGGACTACGTCCCTAGACGTCAGCGCCTTCCCACAGATGACATATTCCTTGAAGTCGTCGGACACCGTGATGGCGCTGTAGGGTAGGACTGCCTGATATGTCAAGAGGTGCTCATGAAGACTACCGGCATCGTGATACTGCCTTACCTCGCTCAGACTCAAAGCCCGGTCTATATGCAGAGCGCCAACTGATATCCGGCGTAATCGGGACAGGTAGGCGCCACAACCGATCTTCTCGCCAAGGTCATCCGCAAGCGAACGGACATACGTTCCCTGCGAACAGGTTATGCGCACCTGCAGATATGGCTTGTGGTAGCCAAGAAACGCAATCTCCCTTATTTCGATTTCCCGTTCGGGCTGATTAACCGGAAGGCCTCTGCGGGCCAGACTGTAAAGCCGCTGACCGTCAACTTTGACCGCTGAATAGGCCGGAACCTTTTGCGTGATTCTGCCCTTGTACTGATCCAACAAGCAACCAAATTTGTCCTTGTTCAAGTCGGGAGCTGGCATTGACGGGTGATCGTTATAAACGCCTTCGCCGTCATAGGTCGCTGATTTCCGCCCGAAGCATATTTCCGCTTCATAGGTTTTGTCAAACTTGGAGATAAATCGGGCGATTTTGGTCGCTTTACCAAGACACATCACCAGCAAACCTTGCGCCAAAGGATCCAGCGTTCCCGTATGTCCCACCCGGCGCTGCCTGATAGCTCGCCTGATGTCTGCGACCACCTGGTGACTGGAAACACCAGTTGGCTTGTTGAACAGAAGGATTCCGTTGTAGCGATTATCTCGCTTGTCCATCCCGTGCCTCGCGCAACAGTTTGATCAGTTCAGTCTTCGCTTGTGCCAATGGAAGTGGTATGACACATCCCGATGCGTTGGGATGTCCCCCTCCGCCAAAGCGAGAGGCCAACGCTGCCACATCGATGTTGTTCCGAGATCGCAGAGAGACCTTCGTGCCACCCGAGTTGCCTTCTTTCAGCAGGGCTCCCGCAAGCACCCCTTTCGTAAACAACGTGAAATCGACTATCCCTTCCGATTCGGACGGCTCGGCGCCGCACTGGTCGAACATTTCCTGCGTCAAAGTCACCAGACAGATACTGCCGTTGTCGTAAAACTCAATGGAGTTTAACGCCTTTCCCCTCAACTTCATCGCCGAAGGGCGTAGGTTGAAATAGACATTATCACAGATCTTCTTGGGGTCAACGCCCGCATCTATCAGATGACCGGCGACAACCATCGTCCGGGAAGATGTAGACGAGTAACGAAACCTTCCCGTATCTGTTAAAATAGCGGTGTACAGTTGCTCTGCGATTTCGGCAGAGATTTGGTAACCGATGTGGGTAAAGTACTCAAAGGCCATCTCTCCTACCGAGGAGACATGAGTGTCCAACCAGTTGACATCGCCAAATCCCTCGTTGTCCTGATGGTGGTCGATGTTAACTATTGTCGTGTCAGGAGCCAAAAGACGATTTGCCTTGCCGATTCTCTTCATGTTGGGGCACTCAAGAATCAACGCCGTATCGACTGAGAGATTCTTATCATAGGACCTGATATCGGTGATGGAATCAGCTCCGAAAAGAAATCGGTATTTGGTCGGGACCTCGGCTTCACGAGCCAGAAATACTTCCTTTCCCAGATCGCGCAGGTACGATGCAAACGCCAACTGGGTGCCTATAGCGTCGCCGTCCGGGTCGACATGCGAAGCGACCAGAATCTGCCGGCAATTCTCAAGGACATGCCGTATGTCTGCAATTAGAGCAGACATAGCAACCCGACTGCGATTATTCTTCTGGAGGACTTTTGATTTCATCTAACAGCTGCTGTATCCGAATGCCTTCCTCAATCGAAGGGTCATATTTAAAGGTCAATTCCGGAATGCGTCGAATATGGAGATTGCGACCGATCAGATGCTGTATGCGCTTTTTCTCATTCGCCAGATATCCTGCAACGGCTTCCCTATCGCTGTCTTTTCCAAGGACGGAGTAATAAGCGGTGGCATAGCGAAGATCATCACTGACCCTGACATGCGTAAACGTCACCATGCCCGGTAACTGGTCACTCACCTCGGTCTGCATCAGAGCCGAGATGTCTCTTAATATCTGTTCCCCAACTCGTGTGGAGCGCTTGAACTGCCTCATTGTCAATACGACTCCGTCCCGTAGTCAACCAGAATGAGGTCTGACTCAGATTCTATCCTGTTCACAACTCTGGCAATGACCTGGTGTGCGAAACTGCTGCTGTTTGCCACAACAGCCGCCGCCAACGTTGCCGTTCTCAAAACATCGTTATCTCCTACTTCAGCGATGGAGATGTTGAAAGTATTTCTTAATCGAACCGTAAGCGATTTCAGGATACGCCTTTTCTCCTTGAGTGATGCGACACCGGGCAGCTCCAACCGACACTTTAACGTGACCGTAACCAAAAAGCGCCCCCACTCTACAGCGTACGCGCTTGCTCCACTAATTCGAAGGCTTCAATGACATCGCCGATCTTGATGTCATTGAAGTTCTCAATCCCGATACCGCACTCAAATCCCTCTTTGACTTCTTTGACATCGTCCTTGAAGCGCTTCAGGGAGGCCAAGTTACCGGCATAGATGACTCGTCCATCCCTGACAAGACGAACCTTGTAGCGGCGGCTGATATGCCCCTCTTTGACGTAACTTCCAGCAATCGTCCCAATGCGAGGGATCCGAAACAGATCGCGAACCTCCGCAACGCCGACGAAGTTTTCGGTGACGGTGGGAGATAGCAGCCCTGCAAGTGCCTGCTTGATGTCGCGTTCCGCCTCGTAGATCACGTCATATATACGCACATCCACGTTTCCCTGCTTAGCGAGCTCCCGAGCCCGGGTATCCAACGATACCTGGAAACCGATAACAATAGCATCCGATGCCTCGGCCAGGAGAATGTCGGATTCCGTTATAGTGCCGACCCCCTTGTGAATGATGTTGGTCCTGACCTCGTCAGTAACTATCTTGCCCAGAGTATCGCAAAGGACTTCAATCGAGCCGCCCACGTCAGCCTTGATGATGAGGCTAAGCTCCTTGATCTGACCTTCCTTTATTCGATCGAAGACCTTATCAAGAGAGATAGCACCGCGAGTTCTATGGTAATCCTGTTCCCTTTTGATCTGGCTTCGCTTGAGAACAATCTCCTTGGCTTCCTGATCGTTCTGGACGACCATGAAACTGTCACCGGCCTGAGGAACCCCATTGAGTCCCGTGATCTGGGCTGGGACGGACGGGCCTACCACCGGGATCTGCTGTTCACGATCATTAGTAACAGTGCGAACATGGCCATAGTACATCCCGGCCACGATAGAATCTCCAACGTGACAGGTACCTTTCTGAATCAAAACGGTAGCTACCGGCCCGCGTCCCCTTTCTAGCCTGGCATCGACAACAATGCCCTGACCGCGAATGGAGGGGTCAGCTTTCAAGTCCATCATTTCAGCTTGCAGCAGAATCATTTCCAGCAGTTTGTCAACCCCTTCTCCAGACTTCGCTGAAATTTCAACCATTATGTTTTTACCGCCCCACTCCTCGGAAACCAGGTTGTAGTTGGAAAGCTGGGTCCGAGTGGTGTCTGGACCGGCATTGGGTTTGTCAATCTTGTTTATGGCGACAACTAGCGGGACATTGGCGGCCCGGGCGTGATCGATCGCTTCAACTGTCTGAGGTCTCACGCCGTCATCGCAAGCCACAACCAACACAACGATATCGGTGATCTGCGCCCCTCGGGCACGCATGGCGGTAAACGCTTCATGTCCTGGTGTGTCCAGAAAGGTAATGCGCCCGTTGTCGAGGATCACCTCATAAGCACCGATGTGCTGCGTAATAGCGCCGGCCTCGCTGGCCACCACATTTGTCTTGCGAATATAATCAAGGAGGGACGTCTTGCCGTGGTCAACATGCCCCATGATCGTGACCACCGGAGCCCGACTTATCAGTCGTTCTTCCTTTTCGTCTTCTTTGACGGTCTCCCCAACGTCGGCCACCTCATGGACATCAAAACCGAATTCAGCCGCGACCATTTCAATCGTATCCATATCGAGACGCTGATTGATAGTGGCCATCATCCCCATCTCGAATAACTTTGCTATCACCTCGGCTGGCTTGAGATCCATGAGACCGGCCAGCTCGGCAACAGATACATACTCGTTGACTTCGAGCATGTTTTCTGACCCGCCATCGCTCTCAACCCCCGCGGATGATATTCGCCTGTGCTTCCGCTTCCCCTTGCTTCCACTTAAATGAGCCATAACCGAACGGAAGCTCTTGGCCACTTCGGTTCTGTCTACTGCCTGGTGGTTTTTGTGTTTGCGACGGTCTTTCTTCTTATGCTTTTTTTCGAGACGCCGCATGATCCCGGCTACAGCAGAGTGGGAATTATCCACCCTTATGCCACCGATCCTGGTGGCATGGTGCTCTACTGCTTCCTTGACCTGTGCCCGGTGTGCCATCTCCTTTTTGGCTTCTTTCCTTTCCTCCGTAAACTTTTTATTCACAGCGGCAATCATCTCGGGCATGGCCACCGACATATGTGATTTTGGCTCGAACTTGAGGTCGCGCAGCACGGTAAGCATAGCGTTGGAGGAGATCTTAAACTCCTTCGCCAGTTCGTATATTCGCTTCTTGGCCATCCTTATCTCACTTCCTCTCAACGCTTAAATAAGCCCAGCCGCTGTTTCGCGTCACAATCATTTTATTCCGGTCTCTTGGGCTCTTCATCTTCCACCCCTTCAAGTTCTGGGGCGGTAGCCTCCCGTACATCGTCAGCTTCAGTGACATAGTCTTTATCGTCCTCAAAGACGTCCTCGACAGAAAGTTTCTCCTCTTTTGCAGACTCCTCCCCTACGGCAGCTTCCTCCGTTTCCTTCTCCCGCTGATGGTACTCTTCTTCCAACTGCTGAACCAATTGCTTAGCTTTTTCAATCAAATTTTCTGCCGTCTTGTTGCCGATCCCTTCGATCTTGGTCAACACCTCAAGAGAGGTTGCCGCAAGCCTCTGGACAGAGCTGATGTTGACCTCAGCCAGACGTTCCTGGATCTTCATGCCGACGCCTTCCAACTGGCTGACCGGGACGAGCATTTCGGCCTCACGACGCTTAGCTTCCTCATACTCAGTCTCTGACATTATATTAATCTTCCAGCCGGTCAGTTTCGAGGCCAGTCGGGCGTTCTGCCCATTGCGGCCGATAGCTAACGATAGCTTCTCATCCTCAACCGCGACTGTCATCCCTTGCTCCAGCTCATTCACCTCGATGTAGGCAACTTTAGCTGGTGCCAGGGAGCGCGTGACAAACATCTCCGAATTCGACGAATACGGCACAATATCGATACGCTCATTGTTCAACTCGCGAACGATAGATTGGACCCGCACCCCCTTTATGCCGACGCAGGCCCCTACGGGATCGATACGATCGTCGGATGAGTAGACAGCGATTTTGGCGCGCTCTCCGGGCTCCCGCGCGATGGCTTTGATTTCGATCACCTTTTCGAATATCTCCGGGACTTCCAACGCAAAGAGACAGCGGATGAACTCGTTGCTAACCCGAGAAAGCACTATCTGTGGGCCGCGCAGCGATTTCTGAACGTCCAGAATATATGCTCTTATGCGGTCACCTTGGCGGAATTTTTCACGTGGTATCTGCTCCTTGATCGGCAGAATCCCTTCACCGCGACCCAGGTTAACGATGACATTCCCTTTATCAATCTGCTGAACGACGCCTGTAACTAGGGTTTCTACTTTGTCGATGTATTCATCATATACGCGGTTGCGTTCCGCCTCACGGATTTTCTGAATAAGTATTTGCTTGGCAGAAGCAATCGCGTTCCGTCCAAACTCAACCTCGTAGTCGATATAGATATCAATGTCATCACCAACTTCCGCCTCCGTGTCAATCTCTTTAGCTTCCTCCAACGAGATTTCCATATTTGGGTCGGAGACCTCAGCAACAACTTTCTTCGCGGCAATCATGAGAAGCTCATTAGCCTTTCGGTCAAATCTGAAGGAGATATTATCGGTGTTGTCGTACTTTTTCTTGGCAGCAGCCAAAAGACTCTCCTGCAACGTTTCCAACACCGTATCGAAATCGATGTTCTTCTCCCGGGCAATAAGCGTAATTGCCTCTGTCATATCGAATGCCATCCGCACCATCCCGTCTTAGAATACGATTATCGCTCTTTCCATTTCTGCCAAACCGACTGTGAAAACACCCGTAGCGTCCTTGAAAAGCACCTTGCTGTCGGTTGTGGACACGATTTCAGCCGTGCCCTGTTGTCTATGTGGATCTGTAAATTCGATCCTGACTGTTTCCCCGACCCGATGTTTGAAATCGCGTGCCGTTTTCAGCGGACGGTCAAGGCCCGGCGACGACACTTCTAGGGTGTAGCCGGATTCAAACAAAGTCGTTCCTTCGATAATATCTCCCATAAATCGCGAGATCCGTGCACATTCGCCGATAGTCATTCCTCTTTCAGAATAAACGTACAACCTCAGTGTCCAATTATTCCGATACCTGGACAATATGACATCGACCACCTCGCAGCCTTCCCGCCGGAGCGGTTCTTCAATCAGGTCAATAACCTGCTGCTTAATGCGCTCGGACATACCTCTCCAAAAACTAAAGAGTGGGCCGCCGCCCACCCCAACTTAAAAATATACTCTTCTACCTCTCAAAATGCAACAAAATTATATCTCAGTTAAGTCTCTCTGCCAGTTTCCTTACAGCCCCCACAATCGAATCAACCGCAACCAGCTCAGTCTTCTTTTCACTCCGCGCCTTGATCTCCACCTTCCCTTCTTTCAACGACTTATCACCCACGGTGATACGGATCGGCAGACCTACCAGGTCTGCATCGTTAAACTTGACCCCGACTCGCTCCGGGCGGTCGTCATACAATACGTCGATACCGGCAGCGTTGAGCTTATCGTACACCGCCAACGCCGTTTGCACGTGGGCCTGGTTCTCCATACTGACCGGAATTAGCTCAATAAGATAGGGGGCGATATTCTTTGGCCAGATAATACCTCTTTCGTCGTGGTATCGTTCCAGGGCGGCCTGGGGAGTACGGGTAATGCCAATGCCGTACGAGCCCATCAGAATCGGATGCTCATTGCCTTCGGCGTCCAGGAATTTCGCTCCCAGCGTCTCGGAGTACTTGGTGCCTAACATAAATGTATTGCCGACCTCGATGCCTTTTCTGGCAATAAGGTGCCCATCTGAATAGGGGCAGCGATCTCTATCACACGCGATAGTAATATCAACGACCTTAGTAACCTTGAAATCCCGCTCTGTGTTGACGTTGATTATATGCTGCTGATCGGCATTAGCCCCAACAATGAAGTTCTTGAGCTGAGCTACCAGTGGGTCGACAATTATCGGCATCTCTTTCAGCCCGATCGGTCCGGCAAAGCCAACCGGGGTGGCGGTATGTTCTTCAACCTGCTCAGCCGTTGCCATTTCAAGTTCGGCAGCCCCAATCGCATTTTTCAACTTAGCCAGGTTGAGGTCACGATCACCCCGAACCATCGCCGCCACCGGCTCGCCATCGGCTATGCAAATTAGGGTCTTGACCAGGCGGGTCGCGTCAACTTTCAAAAAAGCCGTCACTTCTTCAATTGTCGCCGCCCCGGGTGTGTCCACAACTTCTTTCGGTTTTATCTTAGCGTCTATGACCGGATGGGCCGGGTCGCGGAAGATCGCCTTTTCCACATTAGCGGCGTAGTCGCACTTGTCAGAGAAAAAAATCGTCTCCTCTCCCCCTTCTGTGTCCACAAGGAGCATAAACTCGTGCGCCGCCTTGCCACCCATAGCGCTGGCGTCGGATTCGACCTTGACCGTATCAATGCCCGCCCTCTTGAAAATGCGAAAGTAGGCGTCTACCATTTTCTGGTACGATCTGTCAAACGATTCCTCGGTGGCGTCAAACGTGTAGGCATCTTTCATAATGAATTCACGCCCGCGCATAAGGCCGAAACGGGGGCGAATCTCATCGCGGAACTTGACCTGAATCTGGTATAAATTTAGAGGCAACTGCTTGTAGCTTCTTACTTCGCCGGCTATCAGAGAGGTTACTGTTTCTTCGTGAGTTCCACATAACACCATATCGTGCAGGTGCCTGTCTTTCAGGCGCATCTGCTCCTTGCCGACAGTGTTATAGCGCCCTGATTTCTGCCAGAGTTCAGCAGGGCACAACACAGACATAGTGATTTCCAGTGCACCTGACCGATTCATCTCTTCGCGGACGATGTTGGCAAACTTCTCAATCACTCTCTGCATCAGCGGCAGGTAAAGGTAAATCCCGGAGGCCAGCTTGCGAATGTAACCACCGCGCAGCAACAATTGATGCGAGACCAGCTCTGCTTCGGCCTGGTTTTCTCTTAGAGTCGGAATGTAAGTTTGCGTCCAGCGCATCGTGTTTTTTCCTTTAAGCTCAGATGTAGGTCGAAATCCCTGTGGTTTCGACAGCAACTCTATATGTGGCAGACGTTCACATTTGTTATATTTATTATCGGCCACAATGCGAAATGACTAAGATAGCGAGACCCGGTTTAATATCAACCGAAAAAACTACTTCTAGATTGCCATCTACCTCCCTTAAGAATGTCATTCCCGCGAAGGCGGGAATCCAGTAAAGTAGGTCAAGCCCACTTAGGTCTGGCAAATATCTATTGCTTTTGACAACTTACTGAACATAGATTAAGGGAGGTTTATGACAAATGCCTATTGCTTGGGCAATAAAACAGAAGAACAGACTTGTCTGTAAGACAGGCTTGTCAGCCCCCGTGGTGTAATGGATAACGCACCGGCCTCCGGAGCCGGTCATTCGGGTTCGATTCCCGACGGGGGTATATAAGAAGGCATCCTTTGTGGATCGACCTCAGCATGATGCAAAACAAGTACATCTGTGGGTGGGTACCTTTTAAGGAGGATTATATAGATGGAAACCGGAGACAACTGGGGTTCTATTATCGTTCGTCTGATCAGGCAGTAGGGACTTTATTGTTAGCTGCTATAGCGATTTGGCAAGACAAGCTAAGACCGGGCCCGAAATTGGCAATCAGAATGAGGAATAACAGCGGAGTAATCGTCAAGTATCCAAACGGGGAGATGGATCGGTGGTTTCACCTCACTGTTGAGAATAAAAGAACATGGGCCACTGCAAGAAATGTTCGAGTCGTTTTAAGGCAGGTTTTCAGAAAAGACGCAAGTGGTTTGTTTAAGCAAGATTCTAGCCATAACAATCAGTTAACATGGGCACCAGCATATGCGCACGATACGGCACCAAATATCACTAAAGACGATGATCTGGATCTTGGCTATATTTCCAAGAACTCAAAGAAATTTACAATGTCGTTTTACGGAGTAAGGGAACTCTCCAAAGCAACCCTTGAGCCTAAGGAATCTATGATAATTGGTCTCGCTATCAGGGCGGATAATTTTGACGCCAAGGATATGTGTTTTTTCAGGATTGACTGGAACGGCATTTGGGAAGATGACGATAGTAAGATCCAAAAAAACCTAGTGATACAAAGGGTTGATAAATCAGTGATTGAAACCGGTTAACAGTCATGTAGACTTGAGACCCAGCACTTTTGCTGTGAAACAAAAATCTGTGGCCACAAGGGTATAGCGCCTTGTTTGCTCGCTATTGAACATAAATCTAATGGTTCGCAAATCGTTAAACTCGGTGTATTATGATCTCTAATTCGTGTTGGTTTGAATGTCACAGTAGGAAAATCGGTGTAAAATGGAATTGAACGAGACAATTTGGAGGCCGCTGGGGCGCCCCGATCTTGGTCCCACCAACCGAATTAGCAACATGATAGCGGAAATAGAGGGACGCTCTCCTGGCTTACTTACTTCTGTACGATTGGGACCTACTTTGATCGTTGCTGCGGATTTCAGTGGGCAACATAAATCAGCCTCTCATGAGTGTTACTCTTTTCTTGTTGCCGATCTGGCCTTTTGCTGGCTTTGGGATGAGATGAGAAAAGATCTGAGGAAAGAGTTCTTACATGGTAACAGACGTATGGAATTCAAGTCACTCAATGACAGAGACCGTCAACAAGCACTTACCCCCTTTCTTAGAGCAGCAAACACGATTCCTGGGCTTCTATTGTCTATTCTGGTAGACAAGAGAATCGATAGTCTTTTTGAAGACCATTGTGAACGAGTCTGGCAAAACTCCCTATTCCCTCAATTCGCAAAATGGAAACCCGTTACACGTGAAAAACTGCTCAGAGTAGTCAACTTCTGTGCGCTTCTGGTGTCTTGCCTGTCAGCAGTAAATCAAGATGTCCTCATTTTTACAGACGAGGATGATTTTGTAGCAAATGATGCGAGAGTAGTTGACGCTACAAAACTCGTTGGACACATCATGAACCATTATTTGAGGCATGAACTGAGACATCTAAGGTTTGGAAGTACGAGGTGCGATGACGGTTCCCGTTCCATAGAAGATTTGGTGGCTATTCCGGATCTTATCGCTGGTGCGTTAACAGAACTGGCTTCTCACAGTGCAATCCCAAGAAGACCACTCATGGTACCAATTTCAACAGGTCTATCCCGGAAGGCAATAACTATCCTCGATTGGTTTGCAGACCAAGAAGTTCACACATTGAAAAGGTTTGCAATTGTCTTGGACAGTGGAAAAGGCAGATCGCTACTCTACAGGGTGCTGAATCTCTCATCTCCAAACAGAAAGAGTGAATATCTTTGGCATCGAGAACTGGACAAAAGAATACTACTCTATTTGCCTCACTGGTAAGAGTCTTTGTAGGGAAGGTCTGGAACAGACTTGCCATCTACTGACTGCAATGATATTCTTTTTGGCAGGTCTCTGCGAGACCTTCCCTACGTTTTTGTGGGCGGCAGATGTCCTCATCTGCCCCATTGACCCGTGTACTGAAAGTCATTCCTGCGGAAGCAGGAATCCATAGGAAGCAAAAATGACTACACAACCACTCAACAGGAAGTAGGTATGAAACGGCAAGAACACTGGATTCCCGTTTTCACGGGAATGACGGCGTCGCAGTAGCATAGAACAGGACCCGAATCGGTTCCGCCAATGATTCTAAAACCTCTTCTGATAAATGTGGCAATATGGCTGTTTGCCGGTCTGTTCGTAATAGTCCTGGTGATAATCCTCCGCCTCCCAGAACGTGCCAGCCTTGACAAGTTCGGTGGCTACGTTATAGCCTTTGCCTTCAAGGATTTTGATGAGCTTCTCTGCCGTCTGCTTTTGCCCATCGTCGACATAGAAAATCACTGAACGATATTGGTGCCCGACGTCCGGCCCCTATCGGTCAACCTGGGTCAGATCGTGTATTTCAAAAAACAGCCTGGTCAACTTCTCAAACGTCGTTTTGGAGGGATCGAAAACAACCTCAATGGTCTCGGCATGGCCGGTAGCCCCGCTGCACACTCTCATCGTGTTGGCACTTGATATTCGAAGGTGCGGACAACAGCCGTCGACGCGGCCCATCTGCCTGCGTCGCCGTTGCCTATTTGTTCACCAGAGAACAACATGCTTCAGTGAAGTGTTGAAGCGAGGTGGCCAGGCTATCACTGGGACCACCAAAGCCGATGCGCACATGGCGCGGTTCGCCAAAGAACCGTCCCGGCACCACGTAGACGCCATACTCACCGGCCAATCTCTTTGGGAACTGGTTGGCTTCCAAGCCGACACTTACCTCCGGAAAGTAAATACAGCCCTGATCCGGCACGCTGCCCGCCAGAATACCCCTGTCAACGAGCACTGCCGCGCACTCCCGCATCAATGGCCGGTTTCGCTCGACTGCCGCTTTACTGTGCTGGAGGTATTGGTCGAGTCGGGCCAGCACGTAAGCTGAGATAGCTTCCAGAAGGCGGGCGTAGGAGCCTTCGACGAGCATTTGCAGCTGTCGCACTTTGGCCACGACGTCCTTTGGGGCGATAATCCAACCACAGTGGAGACAGCCAAGTCCATATACTTTAGTCAAGCTGTTCAGGGAAACGAAGCAATTATCCAGAGCCGCCGCCGGAGGCTGACGGTCAGCAACAAAGTCGTGGTATACTTCATCAACAACGACCATGACCGCGGGATTGACCGCCCGGGCCTGGGCGGCGATTGCTATCAATGCATCATCAGCCAAACATGCCCCGCTTGGGTTGTGCGGGTTGCTGACAACGATCAGTCTTGTGTGTGGTTTGACGGCATGGGAGATGGCCTCAGGGTCGATCTGGTATGCAGGCGGCCGCCTTCTGACGTAACTGATTTCGGACCCGATGAACTCTGGCGATGCCACAAGTGGTTCATAAACCGGTGATTCGATTATCACGTGCGACTGCTCGTCCAGCAAAGCGCGACAAATGAGGTAAATGCCGTTCGAGACCCCGTTGGTCGTAACGATGTTGCGCTCGTCCATGCCATAACGCTCCGCGATATTTGCTACGAGCGCAGGATGTTCCCAGGCGGGCGACAGGTGCTGAAACGAAGCCGCTCTCTGGCTACTAAATTGCTGCACGTGTTGCCGGAGCAACTCCGTCGGTTCGCTCACGGAGCTGGAGAGAAGCAGATGCGCGTCCGTTCTTCCCTGAAGCTCTAAATGGAGGTCATTGTACCAATGGAGGTAGTTCGTCTTCATGGCGCCCAACTTATCATATTTGTGCTGCCGAGGCAAGGAGTCCTGCAATGGACCGCCGGGTTGGTTTTTCAGTGGATAGGCAGGCATTTTTCGCTATATTTCAGTGGAATGGCAACAAAGACAAGAGATAATCTATCCTTATTAATCTCCAGAGAGGTCGTGGCGGACCGGATACACACTTTCACCGGGTAGCCCACAGCTCTGCTGTGGGAAATCCCCATCATTGACGATACTTCACGTGGACGGCAGATGTTTTCATCTGCCCCATTGACCCGTGTACTGAAAGTCATTCCTGCGGAAGCAGGAATCCAGAGGAAGCAGTTACGAGTACACAACCACCCAACAGGAAGTGGATCTGAAACGCCAGGAACACTGGATTCCCGTTTTCACGGGAATGACGATGTCGCAGTAACGTAGAATAGTCTTTGTAGGGAAGGTCTGGAACAGACCTGCCATCTATTGACCTGCAATGATGTTCTTTTTGGCAGGTCTCTGCGAGACCTTCCCTACGTGCTGTCATGTATCCTAAAACCTCTTCTGATAAAAGTGGCAATAAGGCTGTTTGCCGGTGTGTTCGTAGTAATCCTGATGATACTCTTCCGCCTCCCAGAACGTGTCAACCTTGACAAGCTCGGTCGCTACGTTATAGCCTTTGCCTTCAAGGATTTTGATGAGCATCACTGCCGTCTGCTTTTGCCCGTCGTCGACATAGAAGATCGCTGATCGATATTGGTCCCCAACATCCGGCCCCTGCCGGTCAACCTGGGTCGGATCGTGTATTTCAAAGAACAACCGAGCTAACTTCTCAAACGTTGTTTTGGACGGATCGAAGACAACCTCAACGGTCTCGGCATGGCCGGTGGCCTTGCTGCACACTTCCTCGTACGTTGGGTTCTCCGTCTGACCGCCCATATAACCGGCACGTGTGGATATGACACCCTCCGCCTGCTGCAAGAGATACTCAGCTCCCCAGAAGCACCCTCCGGCGAAATAAGCCCTCTGCAACTGTGTTTCCTTTTCGGCAGGAGCGAAGTTGAGAGAAATGGAATTGACGCAGTGCCGGACATTTTTCTCCGTGAAGCCTTCATTGACAAATACGTGTCCCAAATGCGCTCCACAACTGGCACAGACGATTTCCGTCCGAATCCCGTCCGCGTCAGGAACGCGCTTGACCGCTCCTGGAATCTCATCATCAAAGCTCGGCCACCCGCACTTGGCCTCAAACTTATCTCCCGACCGAAACAGCGGCGCATCGCACCGTTTGCAAAGGTACGTGCCGTCATCTTTGTACTTGTAGTACTTGCCGGAAAACGGTGGCTCGGTGCCTTTGTGGATTATAACCCTTTCCTCTTCAACGGTGAGTTTATTAAAATTCATCTCCTTTTCCTCTGATATCGTGAGACGATACCCAACAAAAAGTATCAAAATGACTATCCCACTCACGTAGAGCTTCATATTGATTCTATCAGTTAAACGACTTTTCATCTTCGATTTCAATATATCTATATAAAAGACATATTTTGTCAATGAAATGTTCCTGACGATAATCTTGTGGGAGGCTCGCCAAAGACGAGTCCACATCTGCCCCAGATCACCCGACAAAGCGCGCTTGCAGACTATTTCAACAGAAGCATCTTTTTTGATTGAGCATAATCACCGGCCTGGAGCCGATAGAAATAGACCCCTGTCGAAACCTGCTTCCCGTCAAAACCGGTGCCGTCCCAGTAGGTTGTGTACTCACCGGCGGATTTTAGCCTATCTACAACGGTATTAATCCTCTGCCCGAGGAGATTATAAATTGAGATGTTCACGTGCGAACGCATTGGAAGCGTGTAGTTGATTGTCGTTCCGGGATTAAACGGATTGGGATAATTGTGCGACAGACTGAAGCCGTCAGGCAACAGGCCGTCACTATCGTTAACTGAGAGAACCAGGGTTGGACTCGTACGAACCCGAATAGCCACGTCATTGCTGCTTAGTCCCAGATCGTACCAGCTACTGCCGTTGCTGCTAATATAAGTGGTTGCTGTTTCATCTGGACCTTCCTGGTCGGATACAACGGGATATATGTAACTTGAGTTGGTAAACTTCACCGCCACGTAAACATCTTCACCTGCCGAAATCTGAGGGGCCGAGTCCAAGAAAGCTACCGAGTGGTATCCCGCTTCATCAAAGCTGGTATCCAGCTTGCTCACTATCAGGTTGCTCAGAGTGGAACCATTGAAATCATCATAGACATAAACATCAATATCAGTTGTGACATCGGTTGTCCAGAACTCAACGTTGGTGAGATACATCGTCGAGGAAAGGACGAATTTGCACAGCCCCCAGGCAGTTACGCTCCCATAACCCCAGTAGTTTGAGTAGCCTCTCTCATCATAGTACAACAGCTCGCCGTTGCTATTGTAGTCCTGCCAAGCGTCCATATAAGACGACCACATACCGATATTGGCCGAGCCGTAGGCAATAGTAAAATAGCCTCCCTCAGTGCCATAGCCGCAGGTACCTCCCCAACCGGTGCCCCAACTGTTCTTCACTATCCAGGCTCCTGTCCCTCCGGCGTGCGGTAAAGCGTCGTCCCACCCCACAATCAGGACGGCATGATTCGTGGCATAGACCCCGTCGTAGTAAAGAGTGTACAAGCCATCGTAGTCATGGAACTCCGAGGACCAGACAAGGTCGCTGTCGTCACCGGCGTAAAGCGCAGTGTATATAGGTCCATGAGAGTAGATGTAGTTTTGCAGGTCAGTTGTTGCCGGGACGTAGTCCGAGGATATTACGTTCCAACCCGTCAGCGTCTTGATGTATGCACAGCTTGAGTTGCAACTCACATTAGAGGCTACATACGGGTCACATGACTCCAACACCACGCCCTTTTTGGACAACCAGTTTGCGATATCATGGTAGTTGCCACCGCTGCAGCTTCTGTCATACCAGTTGCATTCCTTGGCGTTATTCTCCGAGAAGTCAAAAGTCCCTTCACCATCAATCAACATTTTGGATTCGATATTACCCAGGGAAGCAAAGGCGTAGCAAGCGCCACACGTACTCTGATTCTTGACCGAGGTAACCTTGCCCTGTGTCCGCCAGTCCCATTGGGTTGGTGGGGCAAGAGCGCTGAACCTGGAGGGCATCTGCTTTCCGGCAAGATGCGAGAGGTCTATCCTCGGGGGAATGAATCCACAGCCGGGCGGTAACTCCCTCCGTACCTCCGGTGGTCTTGGCCCTGCCTGAGGTACCTGGGAATGGGCCGATGGAACAGGTAAACCCATAAGCAATCCAAAGCCAATGGTAGTAATAGCGATCAACGATCTTGCACGTGCCATGACGAACCCCACTTGGAATCAGTGTTACACAACATAGTGGCTGTTATAACCTGACTTCGTCATAGGCAGATGTATCTTTAGGCAGGCAAAGCTTCTAAGGGGGTAGAATAGAAAATAAACGGGATTGCCCCGATAAGATTGGTCTTTATTTGATCAGATAGGGTAGGTTCGCAAGGCGCTCAGCCTTGCAGCAACCGGAGGGAAGAACCTGTCCGAGGCTGTCTTTCTTTTATGCGCGGTCAGGAATTCTTTCCTGACTGCACCAAGGTGGCTGTCACGAAAGGATTCGTGACGAGCATGAAAAGTCCGTTCAGACCGTAGATCAGGAACCTTGCATTCCTTTCACCTTCGGATGCCTTGGCTATATTAAAGAGGCAGGTGCACAGGGAGGCTGTGACATAAGTGGTGTTAAGACGAGGTCTTGAAAGAATGGTAGGTCGGGTTCCGAATGGAGCGAAGCGGAACGAGAAACCCGACAACGGCTTAGCAACAAATGTCGGGTTTTTCGTCCGCCAAAGGCGGACTTAGAACCCGACCTACTGGACTGGCCGAGAAAGCAATCACCGCGGCGAGATAGATAACCATCTCCAAAAGCCCCGTACACTCATCAATGATCTCTACTGAGAAGCCGTTGTAGCTGATGAATTTCCCAAAATGATGGGTATCGCCGCTAAACAGGGATACAACAAACCCACACGCGCTGGCGGTTCCTTCCATAATCCATTCCAAGTTGTCGTGATACTTTGCTGTTAGGTGGGAATAGGCCAGACCCAGTACGACCAGACTCAACAGGAATAATATAACGAATCTCAGTGCTGGTGGAAGCGATTTCAATCTCTTCTTTATGGGAGGTTTTATCTCTGATTCTTTCTTCTTACTTCTTCCCGATGTTCGTGAATGCTTTTTCTTCGAAGGCTTATCCATAATTACAAAATAAGCATAGTCAACATGTACGGCAAGTTGGAGTTGCGCAGACGTTCATTTGCTATTCTCGTCTACACTCCTGCCTGTCGCTTGAAGTTGCGGATTGTCATCGCGAACGCCGGCTTCATTCCAAAGCGTGTATAGAATACCACCATTTCTTCATCGCATACCAGGTCTACCATGTAAAGTCCGTTCAGTTTCTCCAACATCCGTTGCACCAGCTCCTGACCGATCCCTCGCCCTTGGTAAGGCGGTAGTACCTCAAGGAACGGGATATAGGCACTCAATACTCCATCGCTAATGGCGGTAATAAAGCCCACCACCTGTGCGGTTTCATCATCAATTGCCAGAACAATGTGGTCGCTGTTGCTCAGGAGTTTCAGGTGCGTTTCAGGAGAAGGTGGATTGGGCCAACCTACAAAGAAGCCATGGAGCTGGTTTGCGGTAATACCTTCAACTGAATCGATGTACGTAATCATGTTATGTTATCTCACGGGTCATCTCTTCATATGCATGGGCCTGAATTGAATGTAATGAGCACGAACGTGGAAAGCAACCGAGAACGTTGCATGAAAGAGGCAGGTGCACAGGGCACCTGTCACAAGGCTGACGAGAAACAACTCACCGATCAAGCGCAAGGCCTTAGTGGTATTCTCTTTTGATCTTAAGCCTATCGTATGCACCGTTGGAAAAGAGCCTCAAGGAAGCGTATCCCCTTTTGTTCCTGACACCGCATTTGAGAACAACAGTTATCGAATAGAATGGCTGGTGACCCGAGTTAAAGCTCCCATATGTATATGAGTGCCCTCGGTCTTCATCGATCCTACAGTCAGACAGATCCCCTCTCAGTAAATTCTCCGAAATTGCCTTATGTGCTTTTGCAACTACGGGAAAGGAAACCCAAGCAAAGCCGTTGGGCAGGGTGAATCCCGTCACAACAGCCATTGAATAACTGTAAGTAAATCTCCCCATGCACGATTTTTTTATCAACTGATCTCCGAGGATCTGAAGTGTCCCACGTTTCTTAACTACTAGATCAACTCCAACGTTTTGCTTAAATTCTTGTATTCGCTCGTGAGGTGCTGTCGGAGGAAGAAATAGGGCTAGGCTGTCAATCAGGTTCCGATTCCGAAACCAGAAAGTTTCCACAGAATCAGTAATGAAATCATAGCAAATGTAATTGCTGTCCGTAATGCTAGTGCGAAAAGTGTGCCCTCTACGATAGATTTCCTTTACTCCATGTTCACGCAAGAATAGCTGAACAGCCAAGTTACTCTCAAATGTTTCGACCTCTGCCCTCATATTCCGCGTGAGGTCCCATAGCTCCGACAGGTTAGAAAGGGTATCGAAATTGATCTTGAATTCGAGAGGTACATGGTATTGTATTCCTTGCCGCGAGTAAAACCGGGGCAAATCATACTTGAGCATTACATACACAGGCCACAGGTGGTTTTCGAGGCGTTTCGGAACGCCAACCTCCACAAGGCTCCAGTCTGTGAGTGCCCTAACCAAGTCCGACTGAAGTACTAAGCACTTGTATTTCTCTCTATCCTCGACCGGAACCGGTTCGGGGATCAGCGTTTTAGTACCAAAGGAGAAGGCTGTGACCGTTGTAAGGAGGCACAGAAGCGCCACATAGAATGTAAGAACAAATGTAAGAATAGATTTTTTCATTTTCTCTGGTCCGTTACGACTATACGTGTGAGAATTGCTCCATATGTAGATGACGCGTTTGCACCCCCTGTTGTTTATTTTTCGCCCCAGTTTTTTATGCAAGCAATAGTGATCTGGCCTGTTTGCTTATTCAGAGTCCCCCCTCTCCCCTGGACCATCGTATTCGAATGGCGGTGGGCCGAGTTTGCGCATGGGGCGTTCGCGAGTCATCTCTTCGTAGGCGTGCGCAAGTAAGCCGGGGACTCGCGATATAATGAAGAAACCCTTCCCCAAGCGCCAGTCAAACCCCATGTCGGAAATTACTGCCGCAATAGCTCCATCCACGTTGATAGGTAACTTCTTGCCCAGTTTTTCGGGCAGAGCTTTTTCAATCTCCTTGCACAGTTCGATATGTTTGCCTTTGTAGCCGTAACGCTCTGCTATCTCAAAGAGTTTGCCGGTGCGCGGGTCGACGTTATGCAACCGGTGGCCGAATCCGGGCATCCGCATCTTATTTTCCTTCAGCCAGTCAACTAGTTCGGAAGCAATGCGATCGATGTCGTCGCCCTTCGTTGCCAACTCCTGCAAGATCTTAGCCGCCTGTTCAATCGCCCCGCCATGCGTATCGCCGATCACCAGCACCCCACCGGCAATAGCGGCATTGAGCGAGTTACCACCCGAAATAACCGTCCTTGTACCTAACACCGAGGGTGGCGAGGCGCCGTGGTCAATCGAAGCAACGAGTATTGCATTCATCAAGGCGGCTTCGGCTTTGGTGGGCAGCTCCCCCTTAAGAATCAGGTAGACCGCCTCAGCATACGAGAGCTCCTCCATTATGTCGGTTATGGAGTACCCCCTGATCCGGATTTTCCCCGGGCCAATATCAGTGATGGCTGTTTTCCACTTTTCGTCAGGCATTTTGCACCTCTTTTACGTCACTATTATTACAGTAGGGCAGGTGTCCCAGACACCTGCCTATTTAGCGGCAGGTCTCGGGGATGCCTCCTCTACCCTGTCACCTTAGTTGCATCTATTTATGTGCTGTCGGGTGACTCTGCCCGACAGCTCCAACCACACAACACAGACTAATACACAATGCATCAGGTAGGGTCATCTGACGCCACCTTTGAATCGAACTTATGTCATAGCTTGCATGTGTTTTGTCCTACTAATCCTACCTACTCTGTCACCTTAGTTGTATCTATTGTTTTCATGCGTTCTTTCACAAAATCCAACCACAACCCTTGTAGGCTGTCAACAGGCATCATAAAGATATTCTCAATGGCTGTCTCGAACGGAGCCCGTGATTGGTAAAGCATTGTCAAGCCGTCGATGCTAAAGTAATACGAAACGAAATCGACAAAAGAAGCTGCCTCGGCAGATTGGTATCTCTCTATGTCGCTATTGATCGTAGTGTCAACCGCCAGCTCTCTCAACGGAATGAATTCTCCCTGTTCGATGTATCGCTGTGTTGACGTGTGATAATTCTGACCGGAGTAGTCTAACAAAGCAATCAGGCCATGTTTGAGGAACGGATACTCAGGCTCCACATTCTGCCACCTTGGCAGTAGCCACTGCATCAGGGTCGTCCCGGGAAAGCTCGGCAGCCAGAAATGGATGGATGTACTATCAGCGTACGGATATTCCCGGCCGGTCATTTCGCTCCCCTGGCCGTAACCGGTGTAGAAGTAGACAACCAACGTATCATCAGGGACATCGATTTCAAAGAACCGACAATCACGAGTCAGACCGGCGACGTAGTTGGCCGCCACGTTTGGGAATTTGTCCGCTGATGGGTACCCAGGGGGATAAACGATTTTTACGTTCCTGTAACTGAACGTCTGCCAATCCCGGTACTTGCCACCTGCCGGAAATCTGCCATTCTCTTCCCGCTTCGAGCAGCTTAAACAACTCAATGCGACAGTTAACGTCAGCAGCAGAAAAGTCGATTCCCTCACCATCTTCATAACCTTATGTGATTTGACATGATAATACTGTGGTGACCACTTGTCAAACCAGCTAAATCGTTATCTGTTTCTCAAAACCGCTTGACTTCACTATCCGCGCCTATGATATTCGGCTTCAGGCAATTTCCGTGGAGATCGCAGAGCGACTCCAATGGTGTTGCAAAAACGGTGGATATATTGTCGTTGGGTGTGAAAACCACCGGAAGGCTATTTGTATTGTTGATGATCAACTCGGTTAGACAATTTTTAACTCCTTCCTTCTCGAAAAACATCCTGATTATTGTGGGCGGATATGGCAGTGGCAAGTCCGAAGTGGCTGTCAACCTTGCCCGTTACCTGGCAACCAACCAGCAGGAATCGGTAACTATCGCTGACCTGGACATTGTCAACCCCTATTTCCGCTCACGGGAAGTCGAGGAGGAACTTGAAACCTTTGCAGTCAAATCGATAAGCCCCCGCGGCGGGTATCGTTACGCGGATATCCCAATCATTTTGCCGGAAATCAAAGGCGCTATCGAGCAGCACAAAGGGAAACTTATCCTGGATGTCGGCGGCGATGACACGGGAGCACGCATCCTGAGCTCATTTGCAGGCTCCTTCGAGCCCTCCGGTTATGAACTGCTGTTTGTATTAAACGCAAACCGACCGTTTACCGAAGATGTCGAGAGTTGCCTCAAGCTTATGGGAGAAATCGAAGCTGCCTCGCGGCTTAAGTTCACCGGGCTCATCTCCAATACACATCTGCTGGAAGACACAACCGCCGAGACTGTCCTCCATGGATTCAAGCTTGCCAAGGACGTGCAAAAAAGAACCGGCTTGCCGGTTGTGTTATTGAGTGCATCCGAGGACATTTTGAAGGAAATCGCCCCAGCTTCTCTCGATGTACCGGTGCTGATGCTCAGCCGCCTGCTGTTGAAGCCATGGGAGCGCAAAAAGGACAGACAACAGGGCTCGTAGCCCGGGTAAGTAAGTAAGAAGGATAGCTGATGCCGGGAATCACGATAGACAAGAATCACTGCAAAGGGTGTGAGTTATGCGTGTGCGCTTGCCCACAACAGATTATCTCGATGTCCAAGGATATAACCGTGCGGGGATACTTTTATGCCCAGGTTCACGATCCCTCGCGCTGTCTGGGGTGTCGTATCTGTGCTATCACCTGTCCTGATGTGGCTATCGAGGTTCACGCTCATGGAACTGTTTTCAGTCTGTTCGACTATTAGGCTACCGGTGAGAATGTGAGGAACGGATAGTGGCAAGAGCATTGATGAAAGGCAACGAAGCAATCGCAGAAGCGGCGTTACGTGCTGGAGCAGAGGGCTACTTCTGCTACCCAATTACACCACAGAGCGAGGTGGCTGAGTACCTGTCCAGGAGAATGCCGGAACTCGGTAGGGTTTTTCTTCAAGCCGAAAGTGAAGTGGCTGTCAGCAACATGCTGTTTGGTGCCGCTTCCACGGGAAAACGTGTGTTTACAACCTCCTCCAGTCCCGGAATCAGCTTGATGCAGGAAGCGATATCCTACATGGCCGGAGCGCTACTTCCCGTGGTCATTGTCAATATCATGCGAGGTGGTCCTGGCTTGGGGGGAATCCTACCAGCTCAGTCGGACTATTTCCAGGCTACCAAGGGCGGCGGACATGGCGATTACCGGGTCCTGGTGCTGGCTCCCTCGTCGATTCAGGAGGCAGTCGATTTGATGATGCTTGCGTTCCACCTGGCTGACAAGTATCGCAATCCGATAATGATGATTGGCGACGGCATGATTGGCCAGATGATGGAACCGGTGGAGTTCCCTGACGACTACAAGGAGCCGCCGCTTCCACCAAAAGACTGGGCCGCCACGGGCGCTAGAGGGCGGGAACCGGTGATTATCAAATCGCTTTTCCTCGATCCACTCCTGTTAGAAAAAAACGCCCTGATCATGCACCAGAAGTACGAACAGATGAAACGCGAAGAGATCCGCTTCGAGCTGTACAAGATAAATCCCAAGAACAAGATATTGATTGTTGCTTATGGAACAATGGCAAGAATATGTCAGACAGCCATTGATGAATTGGAATCCGAAGGAACTAGTGTCGGTCTGTTTCGCCCGATTACTTTATTCCCCTTCCCAGAAAAGGATATCAACAAAGAGGCTAAGAAGAAAAATATAAGAGCTGTCCTCACCATCGAAATGAGCCTCGCACAAATGATGGAAGACGTTGAAAAAGCGGTGTTGGGGGCTAAGCCAGTGAAGTTCTTCGGGCGCACCGGTGGAATCGTGCCGTCTCCAGATGAAGTCAAGGAGGAAGTGTTGAAACTGATCAAGGAAAAGACTCGCTCGACCGGGAAAACGAAACAGAACTGAGGAGAACATGGCGGACACTCGGACTTCGATATTCAGCAGGCCGGAAGCGCTTTACGATAGAGTAACGCACTACTGTCCCGGATGTACGCATGGGGTTGCTCACCGGTTGGTGGCAGAAGTTCTTGATGAACTCGGAGTGCGCGAAAAAGCTCTTGGAATTGCCCCGGTCGGCTGTTCGGTATTTATGTACAACTACATAAACTGCGATTGTCTTGAGGCGGCGCACGGTCGCGCTCCGGCCTTTGCCACCGGTTTCAAGCGTCTTCGGCCGGATATGATTGTCTTTACCTATCAAGGGGACGGCGATCTGGCCTCAATTGGAACCAACGAAATCATTCATGCTGCCAATCGCGGGGAAAAGTTCACTACTATCTTTATTAACAATGCTGTCTACGGTATGACCGGTGGTCAGATGGCACCTACTACCCTGCCGGGGCAAGTGACGACTACTTCTCCGATGGGACGTGATGTAAATGATATCGGATATCCGATTCGTGTTGCGGAGATGCTCGCTTCCTTGAAGACTCCAAGCTATATCGAGAGAGTCTCTGTCCATTCTCCTCGTCACATCATAAAGGCCAAACAGGCCATACGAAAGGCTTTTATATATCAAAAGGAGAACAGGTGCTTCTCGTTGGTAGAAGTCCTCTCCACCTGTCCCACCAACTGGGGAAAGACGCCGAGCGAAGCGATACAATGGCTGGAAGCGCAGATGATTCCATACTACCCTCTCGGTTGCTTCAAAGAGCCAGGTAAAGAGGAGGAAAGCTGATGGCCCAGTACGAAGTAACCTTTGCCGGATTTGGCGGCCAGGGAATTATGACGGCCGGACAGCTCCTTGCCTACGCCGGTATCAGGGATGGCAAACAGGTAGTCTGGATTCCGTCCTATGGACCTGAGATGCGGGGCGGCACCGCTTACTGCACCGTGGTCATCTCCGATACCCGAATCGGCTCGCCTATTGTGACCAACCCGCTGTGCATTTGCGTCTTCAATCGCCCCTCTTTCGACAAGTTTGAACCGAGAGTAAAGCCCGGTGGTTTGTTTATCGTCAACAGTTCTCTTATTGACATAACGTCTGACCGGACTGATTTCACTCAGTTGTTGGTGCCGGCGAATGATATGGCTATGCGTGCCGGCAATGTCAAATCAGCCAACGTGGCTGTCCTGGGTGCTTTTATCGGCGCCTCCGGGGTGGTCCCCTATGACACACTGGAGACAACTCTGAAAGCAAAACTCGGCAAGAAGAAGGACGTTCTCGAGATCAATCTAAAGGTTTTCAGGGAAGGGTATCAACTGGCCCTCGAATCTCACGGCCAAAAGGACAAAGTATGAACCAGGACCTCCGCAAATTACCCAAAATAATTGACCACTATCCCCGAAAAGCAGAATCATTAATAGCCGTGCTCCAGGATATTCAAAAGGAGTATCATTATTTACCATCCGAAGCGTTGAAACAAACAGCGACGGCATTGGATGTTCCTTTGAGCAAAGTTCTTTCGGTGTCAACGTTCTACAACGCCTTCAGCTTGTATCCACGCGGAGAGCGGGTTATCCGTATCTGCGTCGGTACCACCTGTCACATTCGCGGTGCCCGACAGATCCAGGAACAACTGGAAAACCGCTTGAACATCAAGGCCGGCCAGACTACCCCCGACCTGAAATATACTCTCGAAGTAGTCAACTGTGTCGGCGCTTGCGCCATGGCGCCGGTGGTGATTGTGAATGGGAAGTACTACGGTTCGGTCAAAGTCAGCGACGTCAAAAAACTTCTGAGGAGAGGCTGAAGTGCGAGTTCAGACCCCTCAGGATCTGCAGAATCTTCGCAGACAATGTCTGGCAGAACAAGAAAAGTTTCCGAAGAGAGTCCTCGTTTGCTGCGGGCCAGGATGTCTGGCCAATGGTGCTGCTAAAATCGTTGAAGAGTTCAGAAGATTACTCAAGAAAAAGCGCATAAAGGACTTCTCGGTCAAAGCTCTCAAGGAAACCGGGTGCCACGGGCTTTGCCAGCAGGGACCGCTGGTGGTCATTGAGCCACGGGGAATCTTCTACACCAAGGTAAAAGTCAAGCACGTTGAAGAGATCATCGAGCGTTCCATTAGAAACGATGAAATAGTTACGGACCTTCTCTATACTGACCCCAAAACCAACCGGACCATCGAAAGCTATGCCGATATAGATTTCTACTCCCGTCAGCATAGAATAGCCTTGCGTAACCTGGGGAAAATCAGCCAGTACAGTATTCGCGACTACATCACCAGAGACGGTTATCAGGCATTAGCCAAGGCTCTTACAATCATGACACCTGATCAGGTTATCGAAGAGGTTACAACATCAGGGCTGCGGGGACGCGGCGGCGCCGGATTCTCGACCGGGAGAAAGTGGGCCACCTGCCGGAAAGCAGAGGAGCAGCCACACTATGTCATTTGCAATGGTGACGAAGGTGACCCGGGCGCATTCATGGATCGTGCAATTATGGAGGGTGATCCGCACTCAGTGCTGGAAGGCATGATAATCTGTGCTTTCGCGGTCGGGTCTCAGGATGGATACATCTATGTTCGCGAGGAATATCCTCTGGCTGTTCAAAACCTACAACTTGCGGTTGATCAGGCTAATGAATACGGATTTCTTGGTGAAAACATCCTTGGCACGAACTTCTCCTTCAACATCAAGATTAGTCGCGGCGGCGGCGCCTTCGTGTGTGGTGAATCGTCAGCGCTGATGAAATCAGTCGCCGGCCAGGTGGGTGAGCCGCGCGCTAAGTATGTCCGATCCGTTCTTAAGGGGTTGTTTGACAAACCGACTGTGCTGAACAATGTCGAATCCTTTGCTAACGTACCGGTAGTCATCAGTGAAGGCGGCAAGCAGTTCGCTACTGTGGGCACTTCTAAAAGTACCGGCACCAAAGCTTTCTCGCTCGTCGGGAAAGTATGCAACACCGGCTTGATTGAGGTCCCCATGGGAACCACGCTACGCGAGATCATCTATGACATCGGCGGCGGTATACATAATGACCGACCTTTTAAAGCTGTGCAGACCGGCGGACCGTCAGGCGGCTGCCTCCCTGAGTCGAAACTTGACCTGCCGGTTGACTTTGACACTCTCACTGAAGCCGGGTCGATGATGGGTTCCGGCGGTATGATTGTCTTGGACGACCACACCTGCGTTGTTGATCTTGCCAAGTATTTCCTTTCATTCCTGGTTGAGGAATCGTGCGGCAAATGTATTCCCTGCCGCGAAGGTCTCTATCAGCTTCACCGGCTGGCGGTGAATATAAGCGAAGGGACAGCAACCGAAGAAGACCTCGAAAAAATGGAAAAACTGTCGGAGATGATAGTCATCGGGTCTCTGTGTGGCCTCGGCAAGTCCGGCCCAAACCCGTTTCTAAGCACCATAAGATATTTCCGTGACGAATACCTTGCCCATATCAGGGACAAGCACTGTCCCGCTGGTGTCTGCCGGGAGCTGATTCGATACGAGGTCATTCCTGAGAAATGTGACGGTTGCATGGCCTGCATCTCGACCTGTGTTGTCGAGGCTATCACTGGGAAGAAAGGCGAGCCCCACATCATTGATCAGGACAAATGCGACAAATGTGGCGCCTGTTATGCAGTATGCAATCGGGATGCGATCAAGGTGATTTAGGAGAGGAGAATGGTTCACCTGATAATAAATGGAAAAGTTGCACAGGCCGAAGAAGGCGAAATGCTTCTGACTGTCATCCGACGACAAGGAATAGAAATCCCCGCTCTATGTCACCATGAAGCTGTGGAGCCATTTGGCGCCTGTCGTCTCTGCACTGTTGAAATCACCAAGGAGGAATGGAACGGCTGGAAGAATCACGTCACTTCCTGCCTCTACCCCGTTGAAAGTAACCTGATCGTCAACACCCATTCCCCTACCGTTATTGAGCTGCGCAAGACACTCATCGATCTCCTGCTGGCCCGCTGTCCCAACTCCCTCAAGATAAGACAGCTGGCTGAAGAATATGGCATCACCAAGACCAGCTACGAGGAAATCCCTGATGCAGATAACTGCATCCTGTGTGGTCTTTGCACCCGTATTTGCGACCAGATGGGGTTTGACGCTATTTCAACGGTCGACCGGGGACACGGCAAGAGGGTCGCTCCGCCCTTTGACGAGGCCCCGCCTGACTGTGTGGGCTGTCTAGCCTGCGCTCTCAATTGTCCAACCAATGTCATTGAGTTTACGGATGAAGGCAATTACCGCACTATCTGGAAGAAACAGTTCGAGCTCATTACCTGCGCCAAGTGCGGCAAGAAGACTATCACCAAGGAGTTTGCAGAGGTACTCAGTGAGTCGAGAAATATCCCCATGAGCTATTTTGAGATATGCGACGAGTGCCATCGCAAGGAGCTGGCGCAAGCAATGGGCGGGATTTGCTCATGGTCACGGGAGGCAGTGTCATGAAATCAAGATTCGTTGTCACTCCCAACCTCTGCACCGGCTGCCGTACTTGCGAGCTGGCATGCTCTTTTGCTCATGCCATAGATGGCAAACTCGGGAAATCCCGCATAACAGTCCTCAACGGAGGTATGAAAGACCTGTGGATTCCGGTCGTGTGCTTGCAGTGCGATGATCCCGCTTGTGTAAAGTCCTGTTTGGTGGACGCCCTAAGGCGGAATCCCGAAACGGGTGCAGTCGAACTCAACCAGGAAAAGTGCGTCAAGTGTATGGCGTGCGTGGCGGCCTGTCCATTTGGCTGCTCACTGTTTGACGAACAACATGACATGGTTGTCAAGTGTGACCTGTGCGGCGGTGATCCCGTATGTGCCCATTTCTGTCCTTCCGAGGCGCTTTCGTTAAAACCGATTACAGAAAATCAGCCTCATAGACAGCAGATGCCCACATCTGCACCGTCAACAGTTAAGTAAGTTATAACCAGGGCTGGGTCCCGAGCCCTCTAAAGCGAACAAAAACCTAACATTCGCTTTCAAGAGTCCTGACCTTTTCCCTACTGTTCAAGGCTTGACAAACAAGGGGGTGGCCATTCTGTTTTGGCAGCCATTTCATTCCATTAAGTGTCCATAATAGCTGGTTGAAAAGAATTTAATCCAACAAAACACTTGACATATACGACCAAAGTAGTATTTTTTAACGTAGTTTGATCTCGTTTCATCTTCGGGTTTTCGATCTTTGTCTTAACGGGAGATCTACTATTGTTTGTACTTCGTGCCAAGGCAAGCTTGCCGAATAGCTCTTTGAACTTATTAGATACATCACATTGTGATCGCATGAAAAATCAGGAGGAAAGAGTATGAAAGAGACATCAAGCGCTTAGGTAGCGCTGTTGCTGTATCCGGCCAAGTGAATGTATTGAATTCATTGGGTTTTCGGTCTACTAATCCTTAACGAATTGACAACGGTTTGAGGAGAAGAACTATGAAAAGCAAAATTGCTATAATACCCGTCACAATTGCGCTGGTCGTCTGTTTCGTGGTTGCACCGGCGGTAGCCGACTGGTGGCCGGGAGACGACTACAAAATGCATTATCCCCAAACGCCCAAACAGGGCGGCTGGGATGTCGAGTTTGCCGGATCACGCCTGGCTGACGATTGGAGGTGTTCGGAGACAGGCCCAGTGACAGATATCCACTTCTGGATTTCATGGATGGATGATATGGTGCAGCCCATCGATGACATCCGGATCGGCATCTGGTCGAACAACCCCGTCGGCCCATGGGGCTACAGTATACCGAACCAGCTACTCTGGGAGCGCATTTTCACCTTCGGTGATATCACAATTGTTGAATGGGAGCCTGATATTCAGGGCTGGTTCGACCCTTCCTCGGGAGGTTATATGCCGGATAATCATATTCGCCGGTTTCAGATCAATATCGAAGAGATCCCAGATCCGTTCATTCAGCAGGAAAATGTCATCTACTGGCTGGAGATAGATTTTGGCCCTCTTCCTCATGTCGGCTGGAAGGAAACGGACGATCATTGGAACGATGACGCCGTCTTCTGGTACTCACCAAACTGGTGGGAGTTGAGAGACCCCATCACGGGTGGTTCGATTGATCTGGCCTTTGTGATAACCGGCTCCTGCTGTAACCATGACGGCATCCGCGGCAACATTGACGGAATCGTTGGCGTTGGTGGTCCAATCGATGTGTCTGATCTGACCTATCTAGTTAAGTACCTCTTTAAGAGTGGCCCGCCGCCGCCATGTATAGAAGAGGGTAATGCCGACGGGATCACTGGCGTTGGTGGTCCAATTGATGTGGCTGACCTGACCTATCTGGTCAAGTACCTCTTTAAGAGCGGTCCGGCGCCAGCGCCTTGCCCATAAACAAGTCGGAACTCTTGTAAGATCATCGCGGCCGCTTCCCTGCTCGGGAGGCGACCGCCGCCATATACGAGTTGGGCGCGACAGCCTAGAGTTGGCAGATTTGTCGTATATTTGATCATAGATTCGCGGAGCAGAGACAACATGCTAAGCAAACCCGGACATCTCCGGAATCGAGCAGGAATTCAAGCAAAAAAACAGTTGATTTATTCAAGGCACCACATGGCTGTCAATGGAGGAAAACATTTATGCAGTAAAACGTAAATCTGAAATGAACTCGTAATTGGATGAGAATTCCTTAGTAAGGAGAGTAATTGTGAAAATAGACAGATCAGGCATTTTGATCATAGTGACGGCGCTGACACTTCTTTTCGTCATGTCTACGGACGTTCAGTCTGCCGATGACAACTCAGTAACAAGTAGGTCGGTCCAATATGCCTTCACGTCCCTTGACCAGAATCAAGCCGACAATACCGGTATGCCGGAACAGCCGCTCGGGGCTTTCTCCCCGACCGATGAGAAAGGCTATTGGGGAGTCAAAATCGGTGAGACCTGGTGGGAGAATCAGCGCAACGGGTCGATGCGGCGGATGATTGCGACCGGTTTTGATTATAGCGCCGGCTGGGTCCACTTCACCTGGATGTATTTGCCCACTTCGGTTCCCTATGATGATCGCACGTATCGATACAACTCGTACGATGCCGCTGCCGGAACATTCTTAGGCGCGACAAACGTTCACGCCCCCCATGACCAATACGGCGGCTTCACGGTGATTGACATCACCAACGATCACCGCGCCATTGTGGGCGGTCACCTCGACATAGCTCCGCCAGGCCCCTACCAGAGCCATTTTTTCTGGGATTACGGGCCGGGATTTGGATTCTTCTCGAAAGACTGCCGGGTACCGGACGGCTCCGGGTCCGCCTGTGAGTATGTGTATAATCCCAATGAAGATGGCTTCATCTGGCCCGCGATGTGCTGGAAGGAGGGTTCGGATACTATCCTGCACGTCTTTGCCCTGGAGAACAACCACACCAACGATTACCCCGCGCCCGGATCGAATACACCCAAGTCGTTGGCCTATTTCCGGACGGAATGTCCCGAAGAAGTTGCCGGCTGTACCTGGGATGATCCGCTTTTCTACTGCGTGGATACGGTTTACACCTTCGCGCACGACTGTGACTGTAACGAATATGGCAAAGTGGCTATCGCCTGGATTGCCAACGTGCAGGATCCTTCCGATCCCTGCGGCGGCGGCGATACCTGTTCCTCGACCGGCTTTGTAGCCGATCCGGAATGTGACAATGACGTCTACTACCAGATTTCAAACGACGGGGGACTTTCGTGGTTGCCACGGGTAAACATCACCAAGAATATCTACGACGCCGATGGCTACCGCCCGTATACCGATCTTTCGGTTCTTATAGGCAGCGACAATAACACGCACGTGGTCTGGAATGCCCGTAACTGGCACTACAACGATCCTCAGCGGTGCGACAAGCGCGGCGGCCGTATTTTCCACTATTCTGAAAACCTGCCTCTCATCCGGACGGTTCATCGATTCGAATGGGAACAGACCCACTGCGACGGTGGCGCCTGGAACCTGAACGCCTGCAAGATGACTCTGTCCGAATGTGACGGCAAGCTGTATTGCCTTTTTGTGCAATTTAACGATATTCCCAACGGCATTTATGACGACTGTGCCAGCGGATACTTCACCGGCGGAGCCAACGGCGATCTGTACGTGAGCATCTCCAACGACTTGGGGCTCACCTGGGACTACGCCCGCAACCTGACCAACACCTACACACCGGCCTGTGACACCCCCGACTGTGAATCCGAAATCTACCCCTCAATGGTGAAATTCGGAACGGATTACACCGGGACCTGGCCATCAGATCCTGAATTCATCGTTGATCCGTCGAGCAGTTACACAGGCGATTGGTTTCTTGATGTTCAGTATATCAATGATAACAGTCCCGGCTGTATTGTGCAAAGCGAAGGTTACTGGACCATGGCCGATGTTAAATGGTTCCGCCTGGCCTGCGTGGAGCCGGTGCCAAATCCTATCTTTGTGCCCATACCCGATAGATTCACTATCGCACCCTGGCCAACTGGTCTCCCCCAGATTGACATGGCACTCATCGTGGAGAACATCGGGAATGCTGCTCTGACGTACACCATATCCGTCGAAGAAGACACCGGCCCGTCCGGATGGCTGGGTTACGCCGGTTTCAGCGGCTCTGTGCCGGCTGGCGCCAGTAACGCCGACACGGGAACAGTGATTATCAACCAGGGTATTGTCCAGACTCCCGATACCCTGTTGGGCCGCCTCATTTTCGATTCCAACGCTCCCTCATCACCAGATACGGTTGAGGTTGATGTGACCGCGGTCTGCTATGCCAACGGCGACGTGGATGGCAACGGCGTGGCGTTGACAGTCGGCGACCTGACCTATCTGGTGGACTTTCTGATGGCCTGCGGGCCGGCGCCCGACTCACTCTTCAAAAGCGACCTCAACGGTGACTGCGTGATTGACACGGCTGATGCCGGCCTGATTGAGTGCTTCTTCGTATACGGTATGGCCTGCTTCCCGCAATACCCCGTGCCGACCTGCTGCGATCCGACACCGGAACCCATTCCGGACACGGTCTGGATCTTCGGTCTGGAGCATGTTTCTTCCGGCTGGGCCTGCCTGACGGAGGTTGGCGGGGAGTTGGTTGTCACTCGTTTCGCGTGCGATCTTATACCTGAGATTACGTTAGACATACCCGACGCCATTTCGTCACCGTCCAGTATCATCTGGCAGGCGGAGTTCAAAGAAGACTCCAGCCTCGAAACCGGTGCCACAATTCAGATCGATTTCGCTGGCATTGTTTATGGCGTACCGGGTCAATATATAGGCTCATCAAAGCAGACTAAGCAGGCCAATGGTAACTGGGACCTGTTCGTTAATGAAGATGCAAGCTCTTACACGGTTGAGGCATACCTGGCCGGTGAGGTTGTCTGGAGCATGTCGGGCATCGCCGCTTCCGGCCAGTGGTTTAGTACTGGCAGTTTCGGGAGTGCATCCAAGGCTCCTAATACTGGGCCCCATTTCCAAAGTATATCTAACATGGATGACGCCGGTATTGTTGCTGTCGAATGGCAGAATGCCGACACGATCGAGTGGAACTGGCTTGAGCATGGTGTGGCCGCCCTGGGTATTGACTGCCTGAGGATTATTCCCGAGGGTCTCGATTCGTCCGTCACCGGTCTTTCCAGCATCGGTATCTATGGTCAACAGATGGATTCCCTTACCATCACCTCCGAGAAACTCTCATTCGACTACGGAGACGCTATCGTCTCCTCACTCGGTAACGCCATTCTCACACCCGTCGGCACCACGCTGGTGGTAAGCAACATCGGCCCCAGCGGTGATGATGGCATGATGGTTGAACCGGAAGAATCTGATTATCCGGATGATTTGATATATAGTGTAGCGATCATGATGGAGAATCCCAACTTCAGCGGCACGCTGCCGGTGGGGGCGTTGTTTGGAGCAGAATATGATCTCACTGACGCTGCGAAACCCGCAGGGGTTTCCTTCCCCATGGAGTCGTTTTTCGATTACGCCGGTTCCAACACCTGGAACCTGGCCGTCCAATCCGACTCATCGATTTACACGGTCGAGGCCTTCAACAACAGTTCATCCGTGTTCTCTGTCGTGGACACCGGGACCACCGATCTCGGCTATGTCGTGGAGACCACCAAAGGTGTGCATCCGGTTGGTTTCAAGGGAAGTTCAACCGGCAAACCTGCCAGTATAGTGGCGTCAGCAGACTATGACTTCACGGCGCATCCCGACGGTGTGCAGTGGACCTGGGCGGCGCATAGCGTCTCCGGTCTTCAGATTGATAGTCTCAGTGTCAGCACGGAAGTTTTTGACACCAGCATTGTCGGCATCTCCCACGCTTCGATGTGCGGCGCCAACGGCGCCAAGTCGGACCCGATATCGTTTACAATTCTCGACATCGAGGTCGTGACCTCCTGCTGCCAGAACCGTGGCAACGCTGACGGCATCATAGGCGTGGGCGGACCGGTTGATGTGGCTGATCTGACCTATTTAGTCAAGTACCTCTTTAAGAGTGGCCCAGTTCCGCCATGTATAGAAGAGGGTAATGTCGATGGAATCATTGGCGTTGGTGGTCCGATTGATGTGGCTGACCTGACCTATCTGGTCAAGTACCTCTTTAAGAGCGGTCCGGCGCCAGCGCCTTGCCCGTAAGGAAGCAACGATAATAGAATCTTGAGTATTCCAGTCAAAGAAACAGCCACTCCTGAGTGACAGGGGTGGCTGTTCTATTTTGGCAGCCATTTCATTCCGTTAAGCGCCCATAATACCTTGTTGAGTGGGCAGTTGCGAATGGTGAGGAGGTTATCCAACAAAATACTTGACATATTCGACCAAAGTAGTATTTTATTAAATGTAATTTGATCTCGTTTCATCTTTGGGCTTTCGATCTTTTCTTTGTCTGAGCAGGAGATCTATTATTGCTTATACTTCGTGCCAGGGCAAGGTCTTTGAACTTGTTAGATACACCACTTTGTGAACGCATGATAAGTCAGGAGGAGAGAGTATGAAAAGAACATTAAGTGTTTAAGTAGCACTGTCGCTGTATCCGGTAATAGCAGTGTCGTAGCTGGGTGGGCTTGGCCTGTCTAACTGCTTAACACAATGAATTTGTCGAGACTACCAGGGTTTCAACTTAAGGTAAGGAGAGAAAGAGGATGAACACATTCAAAAGTTTCAGCTTGTTTTGCATGCTTGGGACGGCAATCCTGATTCTGGTTGCGGCTGAGCCGGTTTCCGCTCAGCAGAGTACGACCGGGCCAGTCCCGCCCCCGGGTATAGATCGTGGTATACGCCCTCCCACGCGGGCCCAGGTAACAATCCCCGGCGTGCCGGCCTACCTGTGGCACCATGGCTGCGGCCCTACTGCCGTGGGTATGGTGGTAGGATACTGGGATGGAAAGGGATACTCAGACTTGGTACCCGGTGACGCCACAACCCAAACTGCTGCTGTCGACGCTACGATCGCTGACGACAGCGGTAATCCCAATTGTGCCGCTCCCGATGGCGATCATTACCAGGATTACTCCTGCCCAATAGACTCCTGGCCCACTCTGTTAATGGACAGGTCCCAAACTGGAGGAGCCCACGCCAGTGACTGCGTGGCCGATTTCTTCGAGACCTCCTGGAGCTCACGTAATAACTACTACGGCTGGAGCTGGTTCAGTGATGTTCCGGTGTCTTTTACCGGCTATGTCAATCTGGTTGCCCCGCAGTACAGTGCCACTGCGACAAACAAGTACTTTGCTGGGTTCAGTTGGGCTGAGTACAAGGCCGAGATCGATGCTGGCCGACCGGTGGTGTTCCTGGTAGACACCGATGGCGACGGCGACACCGATCACTTTGTTACCGGCATCGGCTACGACAACGCCACCATGAAATACGGTATACACGATACCTGGGATACCGGCACCCACTGGTACCTGTGGCGTCAGATCCAGGCGGGAGACCCCTGGGGAATATATGGAGTCACGCTGTTCAGCATTACTTTCCAAACCGATATCCCTCCGATAGATGATGCCTGCGTCGTAGATACTGATCCAAACGCGAACTACGGAACCACTGGTTCTCTGGTCGTCGGTCACTACCCGTACACAGGCCCGGTTAACATCCACCGCAGCTATCTCAAGTTCGACCTCGGGACTCTGCCCAGTGGGGCGGTGATTAACACCGCGGAGCTCTACCTCTACAACTCTTGGCTATTTTACCCGGCAGTCAATGTCGGGGCGCACTATCTCTCAAGCGACAGTTGGAGTGAGGGATCGATCACATGGAATAATGCTCCCACCGGTTTCAATTCCGTTGCAACCGACCTCAAGACGATCAGCATGTGCGTGTGGACCTCTTGGGACGTGACGCCAGACGTTCAGGCGGCCTTGGCGGGCGACGGGGTCTACAGCGTGGTGATGAAGGAGCCTACGGCGGACGAGGGACAAGACGCGAACAACCTCGGCTTCGACAGCAAGGAGGCGGGCGTGGGACATGGACATCCGTACCTCCGCATCCTGTGGTACACCGCATCCTGCTGCCAGAACCGCGGTAACGCCGACGGCATCATAGGCGTCGGAGGACCGGTTGATGTGTCTGATCTGACCTATCTAGTCAAGTACCTCTTTAAGAGTGGCCCGCCGCCGCCATGCGAAGAGGAAGGCAATGTCGACGGAATCGTTGGCGTTGGTGGTCCGATTGATGTGTCTGACCTGACCTATCTGGTCAAGTACCTCTTTCAGAGCGGCCCAGCTCCGCCGCCTTGCCCGTAATTATCTCCTCGTAAGGCAGGAGTTGATAGCTCCTGCCTTACCTGAGCTATGCATAGAGTTACCGGCTGAGAAGTCCGGCAGTTCCCATAAATCTCATCGCAGACCCTAGCAATGCGTGGCGTCTCGCTGGGGCTCTAAAATCAACTTGACTTCCCCATTGATATTCAAGTGATTAATGTTTCAGGCACATCGTAATACATAAGCGACTTGTGCCAGTTCAGTAAGAGGTGAGAATCGACGGTACTCGATCCTAAGACCAGTAGTAATACCTTACTGACGAAACGAAGCCAAGGAACTTGGGATGGAAAGTTGCGTATCACATAGATGAACCCTTATTGGAGGCACTATAAAGATGCAATTGACCGACCGTGAACAGGATGGAGTCGTTATTCTCCAGCCGAAGGGCAAGATCATGGGAGGGCCGGATGCCAGCCTGCTTCACGACAAGCTGCATGAGGTTATTGAGGCAGGGAATAAAAAGGTCGTGATAGATCTTTCGAAGGTGGACTGGATGAATTCTACCGGGCTGGGCATTCTGATTTCAAGCTATACCACCCTCCGCAACAGCGATGGCGAGCTCAAACTGGCCAACGTTACGGACAAAATACAGTCCTTGCTGACCATAACTAAACTTGTGATGGTGTTTGATACCTATGATTCCGTTGAGGCAGCATTAGACGCTCTCAAATAACCGCTGCAGACTGCCTTGGTTTGCAGTTAGATCCACACAGCAGGTAAGCTCCTCAGCGACCTGCCTGTTTTTCAGGAGATTAAGAGCCCATGGACAAGCCCTCGATCTCGGGGAACACTATTACAATCCCTTCCAACCTGAAGTACCTTGTCGACGTCGACGAGTTCATCGAAGGATTCCTGCAAGACTGCGGAATCGATGAATCGGTAATCGCCGATATAGCTATCTCCGTCTCCGAACTTGTCAACAATGCCGTTGCTCACGGCAACAAGTCGTCGATTGACGAGCCAATTGTCATCGCCATCAGGAAAACAAACGGCAAGGTCACAATAACCGTTACTGATCAGGGATCCGGGTTCGATCCGGACGAAATAGATGACCCTCTCGCAGATGAGAACCTCCTCAAGGAAGCGGGCCGTGGTATTTTTATCGTCCGTGCACTGATGGATGCGGTGGATGTTAAGGCAAGCGACAAGGGAACGACAGTAACAATTACAAAAGCTTTCTGATAGCTGAGGGACTCGCGTCCGGTAACGAGGTATGGATTTACAGTTAGCAAAAATCATCGCATCATTTATCACGGGGGGCTTTTTGATCATTCTGGCCGTGATGGTGACACGTGACAATTTCGCCAGCCGACTCAATAGAGTAACCGGGACGATGCTTCTTTTCGCTGGCATGGGTACTGTTTTCGTGGGTCTCGGCATCATCATACAACAATCGACTGCTGCCGCAAGCTTCGAGAGCTCTACCATCTACCGTCTACGGTACGTTTGGGAACTCTTCTTCCCGTTGCTCTTACTTTTTACATGGATCTTCCCTGTGGATCGCCTGAAGGAATTCAAACATCTACGCATCCGTTATCTGATCTTCCTGCCCCAGATAATGCACATAGTGCTGTGCCTCTTCTTCGAGCAATTAGCTAACGCTGTCCAGTTTCTTGAAAGCAGCGCCCAAGAAGGCGGGTTCTCAAGTGTGATCCTGCAACCCCTGTCAAAGCTGTCTTCCCTGCTATTCATCCTTATGGATCTCATACGTTCTTACCAAACGACGATTTTCGGTATGGTACATATCTTCTACCTGCTGGTCGCCATATACTTTTTGGAATCCGGAAAGAAATTGATCACTAACCCACGGTTGTTGACCCAGACAAGGATAGTAGCCTGGGGCACGCGTATTGGCGCCGGGCTGTACACCGCGGCCTTTTTCGGCTTCGTATTCCTGCCTGAGAAGATACCCACTGAGCTCAGGTTGGGGTTATCCTTGGTAGCGCTTCTGACCTGGGCCGGCTACCTCATCTTTGCCACGATCAGGCATCAGTTCCTCGATGTTCGGCTGGTTTTCCGTCAGTCTTTTGTTTATACGATAACCTCCGCCATTCTGGTCGGCGCCTATGTTCTGGTAGTGGTACAGTCTAAGCAAATTCTTACTCCGATGTTCGGTGAGCAGGCTGAAGTGGTCAGCTATGCCTTCATCATTCTCATCCTGTTGCTGTTTCAACCCATCAACAATTCGATTGACAACTTGATTCGCTCTATGTTTATCCGCACGCGAACAGACTATCGCAACGTCCTCGAGCGCTTTTCACGTCAGGTGATCTCCCTTTTTGACCCACAGAAGCTTAGGCAGATTATCGAGGAAACGCTGAAGACCACGCTGCTGGTTGAAAGAGTTCAATTTGTGCTGTTTGACGACGCCGTACGTGAGTATGCCATCTTACCCGGTGATGATCACCCACGGCGCATTGTCCTGTCCCGCGATGACCTCATGCTGCGGGGAATAAATCTCCTCAATACGCCGACATACATGCACTCGCTTTCTGACTATCATGAAGGTTCACCGCTGGCAACCTTTCTCGAAGAACACCGGGTCAGGCTGGTTCTTCCACTTAAAGACGCCAACAACCTGTTAGGAATTTTGGCGTTGTCAGACAAGGCTGCCGGGTATCACTATTCATCGGAAGATATTAACCTGCTGGGAGTGCTATCAAACCAGATGGTCACCGCTCTTACCAATGCCAGACTGTATGTCGATTCGCTGGAGCGAATGAGGTTGCAGGAAGAGGTAACGATGGCGCGGCAGATTCAGCTCGACCTGTTACCTTCGCAACCACCCACCTGCGACTCCTTCACAATTTCAGCTCTTTCCACACCATCTCGCACGGTGGGAGGTGACTTTTATGATTTCATCCGGATCGACGATCACCGCACCGCTGTTGTCATTGCCGATGCCTCGGGTAAAGGAATGCCGGCGGCCCTCATGATTGCCCAGATACAAGCCATTGTCCGCAGTGAGGTCAACAACGGAAGCCCCATTGCCGACATGTTGAGAAATATGAATCAGCAAATCTTGCATTGTTCCTCTGCGGAGAAGTATGCAACTCTCTTCTACGGTGAATTGGATGTACAAAGCAACCGATTCTGCTACGCAAACGCCGGGCATAACTACCCAATTTTGGTGCGGAGCGATGGCAGTATGGAACTCCTGAAAGAAGGCGGAGCAATAATCGGCGCCCTTCCCCACATGGAATACATGTCGTGTGACATTCAACTCCAACCACAGGACATCCTCTTCTTCTTCACGGACGGACTGTCTGAAGCCATGAATACCGAGGAAAATGAGTACGGTGAAGAGCGTATTCGCAATATGGTTCTAGAGCATAGGAACGAGAATCCACAGGCTCTTGTGGATATGATTCTGAGCGATATGCGTTCCCATGATTCCACCTATCCACCACGCGATGACACGACAGTTATCGCCATCAAAATGAATGACACAAATGACATAATGGTGAAACATGGATGACAAACACAAAGATTTTAACGAAGAAGAGCTATTTAAGCGAAAAAATGCTTTTTGTGGTTATCGCTTCTGCCCTGTGTGTGGCAAACCGATGGTTGTCATCGAGGTTGAAGGTCGACAGCGGATGATCTGCCAGGACAAAAGCTGCGGCTATGTCTATTATCAGAATCCTGTCCCGGCAGCTGGCGCCATCATTGTCCAAAACGATCAGGTACTTCTCGTCAAGCGCGCCTACCCACCTCGCATCGGTTGGTGGTGCATCCCAGCCGGTTTCATGGAATGGAACGAGCATCCTGAGCAGACTGCCATCCGCGAAATCGTCGAGGAGACCGGGCTGAACGTCGAATTGACATCCTTCTTTGAAGTATATAGCGGCAATGACGACCCTCGAACAAACGCTCTCCTGTTACTCTACCTTGCACGCACCGTTGGTGGAACGCTGAAAGCGGCTGATGACGCTCTGGAAGTACGCTACTTCAGCTTCGACAATCTTCCTGAAGACATTGCTTTTGAGGCACATCGTCAGGCGCTTGCCGACTATATCAGGCGTTTTCGAGAGTAAATAGAATTATGCAATCACCGTTTGGGAAAAGACTGTTTCGTCTGTTCCTGTTGTTCGCTCTTGTACCCGCTGTTCTGATGGCCCTTGCCGGATATTTCCTCTCAACTGAAACCATTTCTACTCCTTCTACACAGCCCGACCAGTATGCCAGAGAGCTAACAGCTTACTACAACAATCTGTTGTTTCAGCGTATAGACAGTTGCATTCAGCGCTACCTTTCCGACAGTAGCGACCTCCCGCCTTTGCTTGATTTTGTCGTTTTCCGATCAAACGATGAGATCATGCTTTCGGGAAGCGATACCGGCCTCTCCCCCACTCTGGTCACTGAGCTAATATCAGCGGGGGAAAACCGCCTTCAGGGTTTTGTTGAATTCGGCGGGTCTATGTACCAGTACTCCTACTGGAAACTGTCAGATACTACATCTCTCTGCGCCGGGCTTCACCATGACAGTCTCTACTCACATCTACTTGCCTCTTTCCAGAGTGGCTATACCTCCAGAAAATGGGCCGAAGAGCTCAGGCCCAGGTACCTGTTTTTTCTAACGGTTATGTTCGCTATCCTCTCGCTCGCAACTGTGGGTCTGGCCTATTTCTTCTCTGCTCGGCTTTCCCGGAACCTCGCCCGTCCGTTGTCGGAACTCAGCGAAGCATCCAAAGCGATCGCCAGTGGCGATTTCCAGCAGACGGTACACTCATCGGGAACAAGGGAAATCCAGGCATTGATCACAAACTTCAATCGCATGGCTCAACAACTGTATAAAGTCACGACCCGGCTGGCGCAAAGTGAACGGGTCGCCGCCTGGCAACATGTGGCGCGGCGATTCGCTCACGAACTGAAAAACCCTCTCCAGCCGATACTCATTTCTCTTTACCGCGTTGAGAAATCGCTGGAAGCGTCGACCGACTACGGACAAGTTAAAGAAGCTCTCCAGGCAGCTTCACAGGAGATAAAACACCTCACGGCGCTGGCGGATCGGTTCTCGGAACTCGCCAAACTGCCGCCCCCAAATCTCAAGAAGACCAATCTCAATGAGTTGCTTTCCTCGATGGCGAGTCTGTACCGAGAGCAACTTGCTTCCTATGAGTTTGCTCTGAAACTACCGTCGGAGAGACTATATGCCGAGGCTGATGAGACATACTTCCGGGAAGCTCTGCACAACCTGCTGCAGAATGCGATCGACGCTTCTAACAAGGGCGATGAAATCATTGTTGAGCTAAAAGGAAACAGCGATACTGTCGACATTGTGGTGCAGGATTTCGGTAAGGGTATGTCCCAAGATGTTGTTGCCTCGGCTCGTATGCCTTACTTCACAATGAAAGGAAAAGGCAGCGGTCTGGGGCTTGCCGTTGTCGAAAAGACGGTCAATGAAATGAACGGGCAACTACTGATCAGTTCCAGAGAGGGACAGGGTACAACTGTGACAATGTCGCTGCCCCGGAAAGAGTAACCGCAGATGTCTCAAAAGATCCTCATAGTTGATGACGAACCGAACATCCTCCACTCATTTTCCTCACTCCTGCGAGATGAAGGATACAAGACCATAACCGCTGAAACGGCTGAGCAGGCTGTTTCGGAATGCCGGAAAACCGATTTTGATTTGATCCTGTTAGACCTCTGTCTGCCTGGCCAATCTGGCATAGATTTCCTAAAAGTGATTAAAGAGGAACCCTGTCCGCCGGTGGTCCTGGTCATCTCAGGTCAATCCGACATTCCTACCGCTCTTGAGGCGGTAAGGCTGGGCGCCGTTGATTATCTTGAAAAACCGGTGCCGGCGGAGAAACTGATTTCAAGTGTGAGGTCTTCTTTACTATTGGCAGCAACCAATCGCCAACGGGATTTGATGGTTAATGACATCGACAGCCATTCACAGATTGTTGGTACCTCTAAAGCTGTCAGAAAGCTTCTCAAGATAGTTAAGCAGGTGGCTCCAACCGACGCGACAGTGCTCATCACGGGCGAGAACGGCACTGGCAAAGAACTCGTGGCAACGCGTATTTACCTGGAAAGCAAGCGAAGAGAGAGACCGTTCGTCAAAGTCAATTGCCCCGGTATCCCGCCTACCCTATTCGAGTCCGAGCTATTCGGCCATACCAAAGGGGCGTTTACGGGAGCCGTCAAGGATTACCCCGGCAAGTTCGTCCTGGCCAACGGCGGCACTATTTTTCTCGACGAAATAGGTGACCTTCCGCTCGACTGCCAGGCAAAACTATTGCGGGTTTTGGAGAACGGCGAGGTTGAAACGCTTGGTTCAGTTGAAAAGCAACTGGTCGATGTACGGGTGATCTGTGCCTCCAACCGAGACCTGAGAAAACTAACAGGTGAAGGGAAGTTTCGCGAAGATCTTTTTTATCGGATTTCGGTGTTCGTTGTGCAAGTCCCTCCCCTGCGCGACTGTATCGATGATATCCCTGCCCTTGCAGGCGAGTTTCTCAGGCGTTTTGATCCCGCTCGGACAACAAAGCTGTCAGCTGAGGCTCTGGCCTACCTGACGACACTGGACTATCCGGGCAATGTACGCCAGCTCAAGAACATAATCGAACGGCTGACCATCCTTTTCTACAATCGGATAGTGGAGGCAAGCGATCTTATGGCAAACGTCACTCCACCCAGCACCCCGGCAACGCTCCCTCAAGAGGCATCATCACTGTCGGAAAAAGTAACTGGCTTTGAAAGATTCCTGATCCAAAGAACTCTGGAGGAGACAGCCGGGAATATCTCGGAAGCGGCGCGTCTGTTGAAGATTGACCGTGCCAACCTCTCGAAGAAAGTCAAGGAGTTAAAACTCAAGGATTCCTGACCCGAAATTGTGCCTCGATGTGTGCTCCACACACAGCTGCGTCCTCCACCTTCGGCTAACAGCATGCAGATTGACAACTTGACTTAGCGGCACGGAATTTGTTCTATCATAATGGAAAACGGAGGATAACATGCGCTTAATAGCTTCAGCCAATCTTCGTGTCTGGCTCGTGTTGGTCACGCTGACGGTATTGCCGGAACTTCCGGCTTTCGCCGTAGAAACCCAGTACAAGAATTACAAGTCATCACGTCAACAGGAAGAGTTCTTCGAGGTCTCATTCGATAAGAAGAGAGTTTCTGTGACGGTGTTCCAGGATGGAGAAGAATTAACGCGCACCTGTCTTCACAGCGAAATTGAAAAAGCGGAGACGTTTGTCTCCCTCGGGGAGTCGGTCCGGTTTGAGTCCAACGGATTGATCTTTGGTGAGGATACGTACCCCTTTCGTGAGATATCAGACACGCGTATTACTGATACCGATGGCCTCGTTACAATAGCTTTTTTCGCGATATCTACTTCTTCGCAGAGAGCTCGTCGAGTCAGGCAAGGAAACCAAATCCAATTCAGCAATGACATTGTTATCGAAGAAGATGAATTTGTCAGGGGTGTTGTCTTCGCGGTGACTGGCGACATAGAGGTCTACGGCGAGGTCAACAAGGATATCATTTCACTCTTTGGAAATGTCTACGTGGGTCCCGGAGCAGTGGCCAGAGGAGACATCGCCTCGGTATCCGGGCGCATCGATGTCGCCAAGGACGCATCGGTATACGGAGAGATCTACTCCGGGAAAAAACACCGAGGTACGTTCAAGCACCGCTTTCGCCACAGAGAAAAGACTCTCTCTCTTTCCGGCAACTTCAAATACAACCGCGTTGACGGAGCTACCTTGTTTTGTGGAGTACGCTTTGACGATGGTGACTCGCTTCTTCCCTCGTTCCAAGCTTTAGGAGGATATGCTCTCGCCTCCGAGAGGTGGCGTTACGATTTCGGCCTGGAACAGACTATCTGGCGCCGCCGACCGCTGGCTGTTGGCGGATCGTTTTACCGCAGGCTCGCTTCCGGTGACGACTGGTTGTTAGCCGACAAGGAAAACATTGTCTTTACACTGCTGGTGACGGAGGACTTCAAGGATTATTACGAAGCCGAGGGCGGCTCGGTATACCTGGTATTTAAGCCTCTAACAACTGTCAGCTTGGAAGGGCGGTATCGATTCGAACAAACCAAGTGGCTTAAGGCAAACCCTCACTTGTGGTCGCTCTTTGGCGGCGACAAGCTGTTTCGGGAAAATTACAGCCGGGTTGAAGCCGATTACCGGCGAACGGGTATCGCTGAAATAGATTCAACTGAGAATGCGTATCTGTCCGGTAGGATCGAGTACGACACCCGTGATGGAAAGGAACCATTCGAGCAGTCGGCATGGCATGTTACGGGGGATATCGAGTTGTCTCATCCTGACCTAAATTCAGACTTTGACTATCGCCGATACACAGTGGCGGTTCGCCGCTACCAGAGAATCCACAGACGCGTCACACTGTTACTACGCGGTATTTACGGCAGTAGCGACGGCTACCTGCCAATGTACAAACGTTATTATCTCGGCGGCCTGGGGACCCTGCGTGGCTATCGTCACAAGGAATTCATGGGCAGCCGCTTCTGGATGGCCAATGCCGAATACCGGATTGATTTTCCCAGAACAGACCTCGCCACTTCGCTTTTCTGGGATGCCGGGCAGATTGCCAACGACACCGAGTTAAGCCGTGATATCGAAGTTAAACACTCGGTTGGAGTAGCCGTCTATTTGGGAGACGATTTGCGCATCAACGTGTCCAAACGATTAGATCGCTCTTTTGATGACACCCCCCGAATATACGTCCGGCTTGACCATGTCTTCTGAGTCAGACGCTGGCGGCTATAGCGTATGTTGAAACGTCTGCCTTTTTCTCTCCTTGTCCTGGGGATGCTGCTGTCAGCCGGGCCAGTTGCCGCTGTGAGCATCTCAGAGGCAATTGAGTACGACATCTTCAAGCGTGGCGACAGTATTTCCATCTGGCTTAACCTTGCTCAGTTCCTCTCTTCCAAACGCGTCGACCAAATGAAGGAAGGCATTGATCTCGCCTTTGAATACCGCCTTATTCTGTCAAGACCAAGACACCTCTGGGGCGCAGAACAGATAGCAAAAACTCGCGGTTTGATCAAAGTCGCTTATCAAATCGTAACCGAAAGTTACTCTATCTCTACCGAGCAGCTCGGCAGGGAAAACAGCCGCCATTTTGTTTCCCTGGCCCGGCTACATCAGTTCCTGAGCGACTCGGTAGTTGTAAAGTTGGCCGACTGCCAGGAACTGGACCCTCAAAGACGGTATACTCTCGAAATCAAGGTAACGTGTATTTCGCTGACAGACTTCAACTTAGCAGCCGACAGCGAGCCGTCGGAGAAATCCGGCTCTCCAATTAAGTATCTTTTCAGGCAGTTCTTGCGTCTCACTGACTTTGGCCGGGAGGAGTATATCGAGGAATCCGGCCCCTTTTCCCTATCTGAGATCGATTCCGAGGATTAGGCTTGCTGTGGCTGAGCCCAGTCAAACAGCTTTGGGCTAATCCCCCACCCGTTTATTCCGATATAGTAGAAAAACAACTAGTTCTATGAGAGTCATGGCCTTATGAAGCATACCCAAGACGAACCGACGGTGAAGTACCGCAGGCGCGGCCGGGGTTCCTATAGAGAACAGGCCAAAAATAGCAATGCGATCAAGGAAAGGATAGAGCAACAGCCTATGGATATTTTCGCTGATCTTGAAGCCACGCTCGATGAGGTTGCCGAGGCCAACCCGCGCATCGAAGCAGAGCAACCCGGTTCTTCCCGGACAGTGTCTGATCTGAAAGCACTGCTGGAAGTGTCACTGGCAACTAACTCATCGCTTGTTCTTGACGATATTCTGCAAATCGTCATGACTAAAGCGATAGAACTCATGCAGGCGGAACGTGGCCTGGTCATGTTGCTGGATGAGAATGGCGCTCTGCAAGTGCGATCAGCATATAACCTCCACAAAGAAGAGATAATGGAGGAGCAGTTCAAGATATCCCGGTCGATCACCTCTCAGGTAGCCTTAACAGGTAAGTCGATCTATACCTCAGATGCCCAGGCCGATGAACGCTACGCCAGTAAACAGTCTGTAGTCGAATTACATCTCCGCTCGATCATGTGTGTTCCTCTTACTGTCAAGGAGAAAGTGATTGGAGTTATCTACCTCGACAATTCCAATCAGGCAAAGATGTTCCTGAAATCCGATCTGTACCTCTTCGAACTGTACGCTCAAATGGTTTCCAATGCCTTGCACAATGCGAACATGTACAACTCGCAGTTGAGCCTCAAGCGTTACAACGAGCTGGTAGTCAGTAAGTCACCGGTGGGTATCGTCGTGATAGATACAAAGGGCAGGCTGGCCACGATTAACTCCGTGGCTCTTGAGATATTTGATTTGAATAAGGATGAGGTAAAAGTCATCGGCGAAACACACGAACCCAGCCTCTTCCTGGATCTGCTGCCCAAAGGTGAACGGCGGCGCTGGAAGTCGATGATCGACACTGCCCTTACCACGGGGGAGGACTTCTCCGACCCGCGCTATTTCCATAACACCAGCTATGTAGAGAAGGCTCTTTCGATAAAGATCTCGCCTCTGCTCGATCTCCTCAACGGCGTTGACGGGCTTATCATGGCGGTGGAAGACATCACTGAAAAAGTGCTCATGGAAAAGTACGTCATTCTTTCGGAGAAGCTGGTAGCGAAGGGAGAAATGGCAGCAGCCGTGGCACACGAACTGAACAACTACCTTGCCATCGCTTCCAACAACGCTGAGCTGATGGCGCTGAACATCGAACGAGAAAAATACGACAAGGTTGTATTTAACAGCAAGTCGATCGCGGAGAACGTCCACAAAATCAAACGATTCGTTGACAACCTGATGGATTTCTCCAAACCTGAGTCCGAGTTCATAAGCTATGACATGAAGCACCTTATCGAGGATCTGCTATTCTCCCTCCGCATTCAACCGCGCTTCAAACGAGTCTACTTCACAATAGACATTGGCCATGAGATTCCCAACCTTGATATGGACGTAGGCCTTATCCAACAGGTGTTGATGAATCTGCTGAACAATGCCGCCGACGCTATCGAGGAAATAGCAATCAAGGATGAAACCGAAGGAAAAGAGTTCAAGCGCGAGATCGCTATTACGGCGTCGTGCGACAGGGACAATGAAAATATCACTGTGGAAATCACGGACAACGGTATAGGGATGTCGAAGGAAACCCTCTCCAAGGTATTTGCGATGCATTTCACTACCAAGAAAGGCGGGCACGGCCTGGGGCTTTCCAATTGCAAGAAGATCGTCGAGCAACATCATGGGCAGCTCACGGCGCGATCAACTGAGGGACACGGCTCGACATTTACAATGACACTTCCTCGCTTTCAAGCGAAGAAGAAGTCCCAAGCACACGCACATGAGCAAACCACCTGAGCTTACTGGTTTTCAGCCCATAGCTCAGCTCGGTCGCGGCGGAACAGCAGAGGTTATCCGAGTCTTCTCGGAGAGACATGGATACGAACTCGCTCTCAAATATCCCCCCCACGATCAACCCCAATCCTCAGCCACATTCGCACAACTCATTCGGCGAGAAGAGCAGCTCATTGGCGGACTGGCGTTTCCTGGCTTGGTGAGGATTCTTGAGATTTCGGCAGAGCAACCGCAGTATCTCCTTATGGATCTGTGTTCCGGTCCGACCCTTGACCGTTGTGGAAAATTAGAAAACCTATCTCAGGCGCTCAATGTACTGTCCGCCATTGCAGTTGACTTAGAGTATCTGCACGCCAGTCACATCATCCATGGCGACTTGAAACCGCACAATATCTTTCTCCCCTCCGATTGGCGAAGTCTTGACAAAGACCGGCTATTTTACGTCAAGCTATCGGATTTCTCCCTCGGCCGTTTCAGCCATGAGACTGACGATGCACGGGTCGGGCTGGGAACAGTGGGGTACATGGCGCCCGAGACCGTTGCTGAATCGCGGGTCACCTTCCAATCCGACCTTTTTGCCCTCGGGGTGATTGCATACCAGTTGCTGACCGGCGTTCATCCCTTTGCGGATGCAGAGGACGATCCGGTAAAGACCAACAGCAAAGTCCGCGAGGAAGATCCCATTCCACTGTCCTCGCTAAGACAGGACCTCCCTGAGAATCTCGTTGATCTGGTTGATCGTTTGCTGGCAAAAGATGAATCAGATCGTCCCCAGTCAGGTTGGGAAGTATGTCAGGCGCTTCGAAGGACAGGGGCGCGCTACCCCTTCGAGAAGGCTCTGCGTCCAGCGCACTTCTTCACTTCTAAGGGGGATAATGACGAGCGTGTGACAATGGTACTTCAGGCCAACGCAAAACAGTTAGCTCGTCTCAATCTGCTTCGAAATGACAGCGACACATGGTTACGGCTATTGCTGACTGCAAATTTTGTCAAAGGGAACCTGCGCTATACCGGTGAGCGTTTCACCTTTGCAAACGGAATCTATTGGCCGGCCATCCTTAGGCGCAAGACACTGGGAACCTTCCGCCACCTACCATTTGGTCATAAGCGCTTGGTAATCAAAGCTGCTGTTGTTGGTGATCGAGAAAGCGTAATCCACCTTGGCATTGCTGAGCCTGATCAGCTCCGACACATCTCCCAACCACTCCTAGGACTCATACGGCAATTTGTCCGACCACGACTTGTCCGTCGTTATTCTGCCGCATACGCTTCCAGGGCGGAGGAATTGGGGCTATACAAGGTAGCCGCACAACTCTATCTGCAGGCAGGGCACCTTCAAGGCGCCGAGCGGTGCGCCTATCAAGCGGCAATGATACTTGACAAGGAGCACAATGATGAGGCTGCGGTCGGAATTATTAACCAAGTTGTCGACTACGCCCGGATAATCGGCAAAGTGCTTAACGTGCGTCAACTGCTGATGACCCTAGGCGATATCCACAAACAGAATGGCGATACTGAACGTGCCCTGGCAACATATCAGCAGATTATTGACCTGTATGCGGATCTCCTTCCCGATAAGCTCCTTGCGGAAACCTACAAAGACCTCGGTGATCTGCACAGGATGAGGCAAGACTGTGAAGCCGGTCTTAAGGCGTTGTATCATGCGTTAAAAATATATAAGGAATTAGGTGACGAGCTGGAGATTTCCCACACCTTGAACAACATCGGAAACATCCATTGGATCGCCAGCGACCTTGACCAGGCATTAGTCCATTATCGTAGCGCTCTGCGGATCCAACGACGGCTGGAAGTAATGGCTGATGTCGCATCAACCTTGGGAAATATCGCCATGATTTATGTCGTCAATGGACGTTTCAAACGGTCCATCCATCTTATGGGCCTCTCTCTGAGGGTAAAAAAAGAGATCGGAAACGCCGGCGAGATAGCGCGTTCTCTAAACAACCTCGGTTACGTCTATCATCTGAGTGGGCTGCCTGGCAAAGCAGTCGCCTGCCTGAGTGAATCACTCTCAATCAATCGACGCATCGGCAGCAAAAAGGAAGTTCTGTACAACCTGGAAAATCTGACCGCTATCATGATAACCGCAGGGCAACTGAAAGAATCGCTTTCATATTTGAAGGAAGGGATGGCGCTCTCCGAGGAACTTGGGGATAGACCGCACTACGGTGTCTTCAATCTCACCATCGGGATGGTTTTCAAACGTATGGGACGATTCTCCGAAGCCGATGAGCGATTTGCGATTGTTGATTCAATTATAAAGGAGATCAATGATCGGATGCTCAGTGTGCAAGTGACCATACAGCGGGCGCGATTAAGGCACTTTCTGGGAGATAATACAGATGCGTTAAGGTTAGCCTCGGATGCACTCCATAGTGCCGAGGAAATCAATGACAAGTCGGCCCAACTCAATGCCCTCTTGGTCATTACGAGAGTTTCCGATGATCCCCACTTCATAAACAGGACCCTGTCTCTGACTCGCGAACTCCACTTGAAACGAGAGAGTACGTTGGTCCATTTCAACCACATCGAATCGCTCTTAGAGCAAGGGAAGATCAACGAAGCTCAGGATGCCGTGGACATGACTCTTTCAGAGCTTGACGGGATACCGGAAGACATCGAGCTGCCATGGATGTGCAACGTTGCAGCCGAACTCATGATCGCAATCGACAACCGCCAGTCGGCACTCAAATACGTGTCGCGCGCCCAGAGGATTGCCGATGCGAGTGGATTGATGCCGGAAATGGTTAACGCTCTGACTTTGCAAGGAAGGCTTAATTTCTCCATGGGAGAACATGAGCAGTGTTTCAAGAACTACAAAAGTGCTCTACAGATTTGTAAACAGATTGCGGATAACATAGGTAATGAAGCTGACCGCCACTTGTATCAGACAAAACGATCAACGTTATTTTTAATTAGTGAAATAAAACGCCTGGGGAGATTGATGGGACAAAAACAAAGGGCAGGGTCGTAACTACATCAACCCTGCCCCTCGCAGGATTGCTTTACGGACCAATTTGAAACTGACCGCCCGGACTTAAGCCGATTGGAGCAATCCTTGCTTCCAGGACTTCAACGCTAAGTTGGTAATCCTTCATGACTCACCTCCTTGGAAGCAATGAATACAGCCTTCCGCATTGCGGAAGGTTTTCTCTTTCAGACACATACTATTGTTTCCTTAACGTGGAATATACTAAAAAGTTCATAACAGTCAAGAGGTAAAACCGGATTTATTCTGTTTTTTTTTGCTGAAGACTGCTCGTACGATAATATCATTTGCAGAAAACTAGGAAACCGTTTCCTTCTGCGTGAAAAAACTCACCACCATGACCAGAATTCCACTCGCACAATAGAGGCAATCTTGCGCAGGATCAAACGGAAGAGAGATGATCTCCCGACCACGATCTTCGCATAGCCAGTCATTCCTGTACGAAGCAAACCGTGTTCGTTTTCGACGGTGACCGACACGAGAAAACTCGAACTGCTGCCAATGCTGAGCGCACCCTTGGGGATATAAGCCACACGGCCGGTGAACGTACGATCAGGGTGGGAACGCACCTTGAGTTTCACTACCTGATCGGGCTCTACGAGATTGATGTCAAAATCACTTACCGGCACCAGCAACTCAATCTGACGATCGTTCACAGCGGATAGGACCTTATCCTCAGACCGATAAGTAGTAATAGTACCCTCTATGGGAGCTGTAACCGACTGAGCGTCCTGTTGTGTCTTAAGGAAATTGACCTTTGCTCTTTGCTCGTCAATCTCAGCCTGCAGAACAGCCTCTTCCTCCGGCTTCGGGGGTGACTTAAGCAGTTCCAGGCTCGATTTCCTATTAGCCAAATCAGCGCTCGCAATCTCCACCGCCGATCGTGCCGCCTCGAGTTCCTCCATGCTGGCTAGGGCCTTTTCGGTCAGCTCCTCGATACGGTTCATCTCTCGCACGTGCTGGTCATAGTTCGCCTGAGCCGCCACCACCTGTGCCTCGGTTTCGGCGATTTCTTCTTTCTTTGGCGGCGCCCTGAGAAGGGCCAGCTCCCCTTCATACTTTTCCAGCAGCGCGGTGTTAGCAATAATCTCCTTTGTTACCTGGTTGGAAATCAGCGCCGCCAGCGTATCCCCGGGCCATACCTTCTGGCCGTCTTTGACCAGCGGTACCAGATCCAACGCCGCCATTTCAGTGGATGTCATCTGAAGATAGCTCGATTTGTTCTCCGGATTGGCGCCGCCCCGGCAGTAGTTGCTTTCCAAAAGACCGAACTCGTTCAACAGAAGCGTGAACTCTTCTATCGGGCGAACACTCACTTCTCCAGAAACACGGTGCGGAAAAGGTACGGCAAACACGAGTACCAAGACGGCAGCCACTACCAGAATGTACACCACCAGGCGCTTTGGATTTTTCATCAGTGTTTTCATATACGAAAGATGTTGAACAAACCCTCGCATCAGATTGACAAGAGCCGGCTTTAAGGTAAAAAACAAAATTGCAAACAACAACAATAATCCCCACCCTCCCGTTTTGGCCACCAAAAAGCGGGCAACAATGATTAGCACGTAGAAGATCAGAAAGGCTGAAAAGGCAAGGGCAAGGACAGCATAGATCAGGTAGATTTTCTTCTCCCGTCTGAGGGCTTCGTAAGGTTCAATCGACCAGCCTAACAGTTTTCGCTTAAAAATGTTGCCCATGTATGCAAATGACTTCCGGCGCAGGTTTGGTATGTCAAGCCAATCGGACAGCAGGTAATAGCCATCAAGTTTGATGAGTGGGTTGAAATTGAAAAGCAACGTGACCCAGCAAACAACAGCAATAATCCGGGCCACATCGTTAACAAACGTACCGATGACCGTAGTCCGCCACACGAACACCGCTACGGCGAGAAGAATAAACTGAAAATATGGCCCCGCCCAGGTGACGGCTAAGCGGTGGGACTTCTTCTTGAACAGCCAGGCGTCAGAAAGATTCGAGTAAAAACAAGGCTGAAAATAGAGCAACAAGAAACCTATCTCCTTTACCTCGCCACCGTAATAGCGACAGACAACGGCATGGGCAAATTCATGAAGCATGACAATAATGAAGATTGACAGAACCACGGCCAGTACCGAGCCAATATTGAATATCTCAACCAGGTCAACGTAGAAGTGCCCTGAATTGGCAACTAACAATCCAAGACCAAAAACAATAACCAATAGCTCTATGGCAAACCAGAATCTATTATGAAAAGGGCGGTACAAAGCGGTAAGACCGTCAAGAAACCTTCCGGGGGTAAATGCTTTGATCTTAATAAACAGCAACCTTGAAAAAAGCGACCGCCCCTTCCCGGTGCTGTAGCTTTTTCTGGACAGCTCTTGCTCGGCACGGGCGTTTTCCAAGAAGAACAACTTCTCGAGCTTATCAACGAACTGCTCAACGGCCTCGGCGGTGATATTCAAATCAAACTTGGAGCGGAAGCGATGGGCAATGTCCTCGTACAAAGTCTTGCCGTCAAGCTGCTGAATAAGCCAGAACTCCGGTTCTCGCAGGCGAAAGTAGTTGCCGGTGACGGGGTCCTTGATGTTGTAGACGGTGGCGCCATCGACAATCGCTGAAGAAGACACCAAATCAGTGCGCAGTTTGGCATAAGTCAGCATGGTGTAATTTAATATGTGTACAAAACCAGAGCAAGCCAGTAGCTCACCCAATGGGTAGGTTGTTTGCGTCTATCTGAAACGCTGAGATCACTGCTGTGGCGGATGTGGACATCTGCCACACACGAAAGGCGAGGGGCTTAAACCATCCCCGAGCGAGACACTAAAAGTCAATGTAACGCGCTGCGATACTATTAGTTGAAGGCTGTTATTGAAAGTCCAAAGAGCAGCCTATGAATGATTCGGGGTTAACGGCCGCTTTCTAATCGGGACAAGTTATCTTTGGAACCCATAACAAGTATGAAATCACCGGCATGGAGTACGGTATCGGCAACGACCACGGAACTAACCGTTTCTTCCCCTTTATCACTTTTACGCTTGACCATTACAACTGAGACACTAAAACGCTTCCTTATATCCAGTTCAGCAATCGTTTTCCCATGAAACCGAGTCGGCACAGGAATCTCCGCGATCGCGACATCACCCGCCACCGGGACAGCTTGCATTGGCCGTTCGGAGTTTAATGTAGAAGCCATGCCTGTTGCCATTTCCCGTTTGAAGATCTCTGCATTGTAGCTGTTGAACACATCCTCTGGCCAGATGCCTCCTACAATTCGTCCATTGTCGACGACCGGCACCACAAAACTATGACTGCCCAACCGCTTCATCACATCAGCCAGATTATCACTGGTGTGGAAGACAGGAAAGCCACTTTCGATCATCAGGTCCTGGGCAATTACCAGGTTCTTTAGCGATTGCGGATCGGCCAGGATTTGTCTCATTTCATCAAGTGTGATCAGGCCACGCAAATGATGATCTCTGTCAACCACAAAGACCGAGTTGCTCGGATGTTCGACGAATTGCGAAACAATCGACATTAACGGGGTGCCGGCAGAAACAGTGACTATGTCCCGACGCATGACGCTCTCGACCTTCAGCTCCCGCAACACATTGAGAGATTGCCCCTTGTGAATATCAACTCCGCGCCGCAACAGCTTGAGAGTATAGATTGAGCCCTTTTTCAATCGGGTGGCCAGAAGCGTGGCAAGGATACAACTGATCATTAGAGGCAGGATAATCTTATACTCACTAGTCAACTCGAAGACAATCAAGATAGCAGTGATCGGGGCATGGGTGCTGGCCCCCACTACTGCAGCCATCCCCACCAGGGCATACGCCCCCGGACCAGCTACGCTTCCAGGCCAAATCATGTTGGCTACTGCTCCCACAGTCCCTCCCATCATGGCCCCAATGAACAATGAAGGCGCAAAGATTCCTCCAGACCCCCCGGAGCCAATAGTAACCGACACCGCCAGTATCTTGAGTACCATCAGGACAAGCAGCAGGTGCCAAAGCATATCACCGCGTAGCGCCACGTCTATTGTCTCATATCCAATGCCGAAGACCTCAGGGAATCCTATAGCGATCAGGCCGATAATCGTGCCGCCTATGGCTGTCTTTAGTGGTTGATAAAGGCGAATTTTGTCGAAAACGTCTTCTAAACCATATAAGACCTTGATAAACACAACTGCTACAATCCCGGCCAGTAACCCTAAAACAGAATACACGAGTAGCTCTTTCGGGCTAATAAGGCTGTATGCAGGCACCTGGAAGGCTGGGAAGTCACCGAGGAAGCCCCTGCTGACAACGGTGGCGGCAACTGAAGAGATAACAATGGGTGAGAACTGTGACACGCCAAAGTCACCGAGAATGATCTCTACAGCGAACAACGCTCCAGCCACCGGAGCGTTGAATGTAGCTGCGATCCCTGCTGCCGCACCGCAGCCGACCAATGTCCGCAGCCGCCGCTGACTTATCCTGAGCCACTGGCCTATAGTTGAGCCAAGCGCAGAACCTATCTGAACAATCGGACCCTCACGACCAACGGAACCGCCGCTAGCGATACACACACCGGAAGCCAACATCTTGGCCACCACTACTCGTGGTCGAATTCGCCCTCCGCGAAGCGAGACCGCTTCCATCACCTCCGGTACGCCGTGCCCTTTGACCTCGCGTGCGAAGTAATAGGTTATCATACCAACCACCAGTCCCCCAATAGTCGGTGTGATAACCTTCCACCACCATGGGAGGCTACGGATATAGTCCAGCGTGTAGCTACTGTGCCACCAGGCAGTAAGCTGACCAAAATGAATTAACTGGCGAAAGCCAACAGCACACAGGCCGCCAAGCAACCCTACCGCCAGCGCTGCCACTCCCATATACAGATGCTCGGTCTTGCTGATCTCTGCCCGAAGTTGGCCCAGCCATGACCGGATACGTTGAGATACCTCTATGATAAAATCCAAGACGTCAAGTCCCTGTGACTTTCAAATCTTATGTAGTACTCACCATTTATGTTGGCCTAATGTAACCGGCCACGACTGGATGGGCAAGGCATTACTTAGCGACTGATTACTCGAAAATCAATAACTTCAGTGTCAGATCAGTCCATTCTCAACGAGAGAATATGGCGGCACATCTCAACCAAGAAGTCAACCTTCACCTTGGTGTAGCAAAACATGAACCTTGGCATAAACTGCTATCTGCTCTTCAAGCAGAGATGCACGGGACACACTATCTTCAAAGGGGCGCGTGCCGATATCCTGTTTTCATCTACAACTCATGTAAATGGCCTTGACTTGGTAAACGGAATCATTACCTTTTGGTGAAAAAGTTCACGAAGGACCACGAGTTCGATTTGATAGAGGCTTACCCATGCGAACAACAGCTGATGCAGTAATCATTGGGGGGGGGATAATTGGTGCGGCTGTCTCCTTCTACCTGGCGCGAGAAAAGTACGGCCAAATCGTCCTTGTTGAGAAGGAATCGCTGTTGGGAGCTGGCGCTACCTCAAAAGCGGCGGGTGGAATCAGAGCGCAATTTTCTACGCAGGTTAATATCGAAATGTCCATGCTAGCCGAAAAGATTATGTGTAACTTCAAGGAGGAAACCGCTTCGGAGGCCTTGTTTGATCAGGTCGGATATATGTTCCTGTTGGAAGATGAGAGTGATGCTAAGCAGTTCAAGAAAGACTACGAATTGCAGAAATCGCTTGGCCTCAAAGTAGAATTGCTCAAGCCGGAGGAGATCGCACAATACGCCCCCCATGTCCGCACTGACGACATAAGGCTGGCAACATTCTGTCAGGACGACGGATTGGGAGACCCGCATGAGTTTCTGACAGGATACGAGCGAGCCGCCAGAAAGATGGGGGTTGATTTCGAGCTTAGCGCTGAAGTCACAGCAATACATGTATCCGGCGGTAAAATCACCGGCCTCGAAACCACCAAAGGCAGTATCAGTTGTCCCTTGGTAATAAACTGCGCTGGCCCACATTCAAAGCTCATCGGTCAGATGGTGGGAGCCAAAGTCCCGGTGGAACCAATTCGGCGGCAGATTGTCACCACCGGTGAGCTTGATTTCCTCAAGCCGGAGATTCCGATGGTAGTCGATGTCAAATCAGGTTTGTACTGCCACAAGGAATCTAAAGGAATGCTGTTGGGTTGGGCCGACAAGTCGGTTAAGCCTTCTTTTGATATATCACTTGACCCTGACTATACTGACGCAATCTTAGAAAAGGCGCTGCACCGTATTCCTCAATTGGAGCAGGCCGAAATTGCCAATCAATGGGCTGGACTTTACGAGACCACACCTGATCACCGTGCCATAATTGGCTACGAACCGTCCGTGTCGGGGATGTTCCACGTCACCGGCTTTTCTGGGCATGGCTTTATGCACGCGCCTGCAGCCGGGCTAGTCACCAGTGAGATTCTAACCGGCAAGAAGCCATCTGTCGACATATCACCTCTCTCTCCGGAAAGATTTGCTACCGGCATAATCAAAGAAGAAACGAACGTAATATAATAGACAGTACAATGTATAATCAGTATAACCATTTGCAGGAGGATGTATGAAGAAGCATCTTTTGATTCTGGCTGCCCTGCTGCTGGTAGTCCCCTTGACATACGCGGCAGAATCTCCGCCTGAAGAGAAACACGAACAAAGCCATGCCGGCTGTCCGGCACATCAGGCGGCAAAACTTGGCTTTGATTCCTTTGAAGCGTTCCACAAAATTATGGCCCCTGCCTGGCACACTGCATGGCCTGATAAAGATTATGATGCCCTGTTGGCTGCCGGCCCGCAGTTCAAGGAAGCGTTTGCCGGAATCGCCAAGATGGAGCCGACGTTCAAGACAAAAGCCCGCAAAAAAGCGTTCCTGAAGGCTCATGACAGTTTCTCCAAAATCGTCCAGACCTATGCCGCCGCCGCTGAAAAGGGCGATAAAGAAACCGTGTACGAACTGATGCCAAAGCTCCACGATGCTTTCGAGATGACCGCCTCTACCCTGCTTCCGGTCTCATACCCGGAAATTGAAGCGGTGGTGATTACTCTGAATCTTATCATTGAGACGTACCTGCCCAAGAACGATATGGAAGGCATTGTTGGATCAACGGACACTCTTATGTCCATGTATGACGTCCTGGCGGATACCACCACTATTCCAGATGAATTAAAGGAAGAGCAGGCGAGCATCCTGGCCGAGATTGCCGCCATGAAAAAGCTGGCCCTGCGGATGAAAGAATGCTCCGACAAGAAGGACATGAAACAGTACAAAGAACATGCAATAGAGCTGGATGCGAAGCTAAAAGGCTTTTTCGAGAAATACATATAGGGATAACTTCCCTTTTTGTGTGTCGTAGAAGTGTACATGGGAGGCAAAGATGAGAAGATTGCTGATACTTTTGCTGTTCGCTATCTTCTTGAGTGGATGTGCGGTTAACACTGCTGCCCAGCGGAACGCGTGGCGGTTTCAGGAAAAGCAGTTCACTGCCAGCGACGGCCTGACGCTGACTTCCTGGCTGGCATCTCCCGGAGCGAAACAGAAAGCTCCGTTAGTGGTGCTGTTGCACATGCTGAGCAAGACTCATGAAAGTTACACCCCTTTTATCGAGGCGCTGCGCCAACATGTCCAGGCTGATTCAACTCACAAAAATATGACTCTACCTTACATCCTGAACTTCGACCTGCGTGGACATGGAAAATCCACACGGGTTGGCGACCATGAGCTCCACTACGGAAGCATGGGCGAAGCCAACTTCAAAAAGATACCCAACGATGTCAGAGAGATGGTCCTGCACATACTGGCTGATTCCACCTATACTATCGATTCCAGCAATATCATGGTTGTGGGAGCCTCTATCGGTGCCAACTCGGCGGTAATGGTAACTGAGCTGCTACCAGGAGTATCCAAAGTGGTTATGCTCTCACCGGGAGAGAACTATCGCGGTCTTGAGCCGGCCCAGGCGGTCAAAGACTGCAAGGCGAAGATGTTGATATTCGCTACTTCCCTCGATACATATGCGGTGGCTTCATCCCGAAAGCTGGCTGAACTGAACCCGAAAAGTACGACTCTCCGTGTGTTCAAAGGTAAGGGCCACGGAACAAATATCATAAACAGCTATCCTGAAGCGATGCATCAGCTGCTTGTGTGGCTGTTCCCGAAGTAGCTTTGCAGGGCAAGAGCCACCGGACTACTGCCTATCTAATTACTTACAACAAGAAGAGATGAACTTGACAATTTAAGCAGAAGTGGTATTTTTATAGTGTGTACAACACAGTCAGGGTAGGAACAGTCGTCTTGACAGTAATTATGTAATCTCATGTCATAGCTGCTGGAAAGGAGTTCGGTATGAATAACATCTGTATTCGCATCATCACGTTTATTTGCGTCCTGGTAACCTTATCAGGAACAGCCCAAGCCTCTGGACCTGTATTTGCCGCAACCGTCAGTTACCATGCGGATAATGGTCCTTGGTCGGTATATGCGGCTGATCTGGATGGGGATGGTGATTACGATCTGGCAACGGCAAACCGATGGTCTGATAACATCTCCATTCTGCTGAATAACGGCAACGGGACCTTTGCCACCGCAGTCAACTATGCTGCCGGGGATTTCCCTTACTGTCTATATGCGACTGACTTGGATGGCGACAGCGACTATGACCTGGCTGTGGCAAACCACTATTCCGACAACGTTTCTATCCTGCTGAACAATGGCGACGGGAACTTTGCCACGGCGGTCAACTACGTAGCCGCTGCGGAACCTATCTCCGTGTATGCTGCTGATCTAGATGGTGACAGCGATTATGACCTGGCCGTGGCAAACTGGGGTTCTGACAATGTCTCCATCCTGCTGAACAACGGCAACGGGACCTTTGTCACGGCAGCGGTCAACTATGGAGCCGGGACTCGTCCTTGGTCAGTCCATGCGGCTGATCTGGATGGGGACAGCGACTTTGACCTGGCTGTGGCAAACTCTGGTTCTAACAGCGTATCCATCCTGCTGAACAATGGTGATGGGACCTTCAGCGCCATGGTCAACTACGGGGTTGGCAGTTGTCCTCGGTCAGTGTGTGCAGTTGACCTAGATGGGGACAGCGATCATGATCTGATCGTGGCAAACGGGACTTCCGAGAACGTCTCGATCCTGCGGAACAACGGTGATGGAACCTTTAGCGCCGCGGTCAACTACGGGGCCGGAGATGTTCCCCTGTCGGTGTGTGCGGCTGACCTAGACGACGACAGCGACTTTGACCTGGCCGTGGCAAACCAGGTTTCCGACAATGTCTCCATCATGCTGAACAACAGTGACGGAACCTTTGGTGCACCGGTTAACTATGGAGCAGGTAGGGGCCCTCAGTCAGTGTTTACGGCTGACCTGGATGGCGACAGCGACTTTGACCTGGCCGTGGCAATTGCGTATTCCCACAGCGTCGCCATCTTGCTGAACATGGGTGCTGTTACCACCTGCTGCAACGGCGACGGTATACGTGGCAACATCGACTATATGATAGGACCAGGAGGCAGCGAAATTGGTGTCGCCGATCTGACCTACCTGGTTACGTACCTGTTTCAGAGTGGTCCAGTACCGCCCTGTCCTGAAGAGGCAGATGTTGATGGCAGTGGAGGTATAAACATTGCGGACCTGACCTATCTGGTTGTATACTTATTTCAGGATGGTCCTGCGCCGCTGCTGTGTCCGTAGTCGACGGATATCGGATTTCTCATCCGCACATAGCGGACTCGGAGTCTTACCTACTCTTCCTCATCGGAGGAGAGATCAAGCATCTTTGTCCCCTCAGTGTACTCCACTGAGCGAGGGGACGTGATATGCATCAACCGCTGAGTGACTTCTTTGATCTTGAGAGCTGAGACCTCGATTGTCTTGAGCTTGGCCGCCAGCTCTTCATCGAGGTCATTCCGCTTCAGCAGTAAAAGCTGTACATTCCCGAGGATTGCCGTCAGGGGGTTATTGACTTCGTGGTTAACCGCGATAGCGGTCTCGACAATGGCAGTCAGCCGTTCCTTGTCCAGCACTTCCTTGGCAGGCGCTCCCCCCTTTCCCATCCCCTCGGCAGCATAGTTGAGAGCAAGCAGAGCTGAGAGCGCCTCCAGAAAATCGTCCTCGGAAATGATCGTTCTTTCGCTCTCCTGCAAACCGATAACCGCCCCGAAGATCTTCGACCCGTGCTTGAGTGGAAGCGTGAACGAATGGTAGGGTTTCTCGCCACCAAAGGACATGTAGGCCGAGACAAGATTCTGGTTCTGTCGGAGGTCTCCAAAAAGCCCCTGTTCAAGTGAAACGAGCCGCTCTCGGTCGGCTTCGGATGCAGCGTGGCTGACAGTGACGATGGGCTTGAAATCCTCATCCCAAAGGAAGAGGGCCGCAGCTGTCAGACCGACCAATTCGGACGCCTGTTTGAGCGCTCTTTCTGAGGACTGGGTGAGGTCTTCTCCCCCTGAAGCAGCCACAGCCAGTTGCCTGAGGATTTGAAATCTGTTGTTGCTTTTCTCCATTATCATTACCGCCTAAGGCTGCCAACCCTATTGAGCAAAAGCAGTGCCCCTGCAAGAGAATCTCCGCTTTCATCTGTAGTAACGCAGTAACTCGTAAGATACTGTAAAATCAACCATTTCACCAGCGCTTTCTATGTGCAAAAGCTGAACAGCGGTTCTTTCGAGATCGGCAATTGCATTTCAGTGCACATCCCGACCGCAACTTAGCGACTGTAAAGCATTTGACTTTTCTAATAGCCGGAGGTATAATTTTTGTTTTATATTCAACTACGCAAAGAGAGAAGCGTATGTTAGACCCAGTAGTGTACGATCAATGCGGCGTCTTCGGCATATTCGGTCACGCCAAGGCTGCTGAGCTAACTTACCTTGGCCTGTATGCCCTCCAGCATCGAGGGCAGGAGTCTGCGGGCATCGTCACTTCAGATAACGGTATAATTCATCTGCACAAGGGGATGGGGTTGGTCTCCGAGGTTTTTTCGCAGGACGGGGTACTTTCCAGACTTAGTGGCAAGATAGCCATTGGCCACACGCGGTACAGCACCACCGGAGCATCGTCATTGATAAATATCCAACCGTTCCTGATAACCAACCGTTCTCGCTATCTTGCCATTGTCCACAATGGCAACCTGACCAACTCCCTTGAACTGCGAACAGACCTTGATGCCAAGGGCTGCATATTCCAGACCACTTCCGATACTGAAATCATCCTGCATTTAGCTGCCAGGTCGAAGAAAAAAACACGGCTTGAGCGCATCTGCGACGCTTTGAATAAGGTCAAGGGGGCCTATTCCCTGCTCTTTCTCACTGAGAAAACCATCGTCGCTGCTCGTGACCCGCACGGCTTCCGCCCCCTGGCTCTCGGTAAGTACCGCAAGTCTTGGGTCGTCGCCTCGGAGTCATGTGCTTTCGACCTGATCGGAGCAAGGTATGTCCGCGATATTGAACCGGGAGAGGTCCTGGAGATATCCGCAGGCGGTCTCAAATCACTTTACCCTTTCAAGAAAGTAAAATCAGCCTGCTGCATCTTTGAGTACATTTATTTCTCCCGTCCCGATTCCATTGTCTTTCACGAAAATGTCGACAAGATCCGCCGCCGGCTCGGTCGCATGCTTGCCCATGAGCACCCGGTAGATGCCGACATCGTTATCGGTATTCCCGATTCAGCCAATACAGCCACGCTTGGCTTTTCAGAGGAATCCGGTATCCCCTTTGAGATAGGTCTAATTCGTAATCACTATGTCGGGCGCACTTTTATTGATCCGCAGCAACAAGTTAGAGACCTTGATGTAAAGGTAAAGTTTAACCCGGTCAAGGGGGTTCTAAAGGGACGCCGGGTGGTTGTTGTAGATGACTCCATCGTCAGGGGGACTACCTCCAAGAAGCTGGTGAAGCTCGTTCGCGATGCCGGCGCCAAGGAAGTCCATTTCAGAGTTTCGTCGCCACCCATTATTTCACCATGTTTTTTCGGAATCGACATGCCCACCAAGAGAGAACTGATTGCTTCACACATGTCGGTTGAAGAGATCGAGAGGTACCTTGAAGTTGACTCGTTGCGGTACCTTTCCCTTCAGGGGATGCTGTCTATGCACTCCCTGCCTGGCACAACTTTTTGCTCCAGTTGCTTCTCCGGTAAGTATCCTATCAAGATACCTCCGGTCAACGGCAAGCACCGGCTGGGTACAAAATCTCCAGGTCAGGTTAGGCCATAAAGGGCCCGCAAAGCTTGGCTCATTTTTCAAGCACGGAAACCGATACCTCCCATAGGGTGATAGCCCCCTTGACAAATCCGAGACTAAGGGTATATTTCTGTGTAGCCCACACTACTGCTGAGTTATCTGCCTGGCTATTCTACTAACCGATAGACAGGCTGAATTGCCGGAGGCAAAAATGATGCACAGGCGGATATTCTATCCCGCTTTTCTTCTTATCTTAGCCATCCCGCTGCTTTCGCTGGTCCCAGACGGGTTTGCCAAGAGAGTAAGCTCCTCGAATTATTCATATGAGTTGTCACCACGTCCAGTAGCTTTGAAACCGGCTATAACTCATATCAGTTCGAATGCTAAGGTGTCCCATGTAGTAGTCAAGTTCAAGGACGACTTACAGATACGGCATCGAATGGGCGATCTCTTCTCTACTCGGGGCGCTTCCGTCAAAGAGACAAAGAGCATACTGAGCCCTTACCTAAACAGCCGTTTCCAGCGTCTGTTCAAGAGCCTGCCCGAAGCCAGACTGGATCGTAATCGGCTGGCGATGGAGTTCAAAACAAAGCGGCAACTGGCTGACTTGAACAGCTATTACCGGATCGAGGTCTCCAGTCCTGCAGAAGCGGAAGGGATCATAAACAGACTCAACGCGCTGGATATGGTCGAAATTGCCTACCTTGAAGTGGCACCGGAACCTGCCGGCGATATAGATCCTCCGACTCCGGATTATCAGCCCAACCAGGATTACCGTGAGGCTGCACCGGATGGTGTTGACGCAGATTATGCCAACACTCTCACAGGCGGCAACGGCAGCAACGTCAAGATCATTGACATAGAAGGCGCCTGGCAGACCACCCATGAGGACCTTGACAAGGCGGTTGGTGGAATTATTGCCGGCACCCCTCACAATGACCTAAGTTGGCGCAACCACGGAACAGCCGTGATTGGCGAAATGATCGCCGGTGACAATGGCTACGGCGTCACCGGCATCTGCCCCGGTGCCAATATTGGGATGATTTCAGTTGGTGGCTGGTCGACAGCCGAGGCTCTATACGCAGCCATTGAAAATCTCCAGCCAGGTGACATGATACTGATTGAGCTACACGCTCCCGGCCCGCGTTATGATTTCACTCCACGCCCGGACCAACTTGGCTATGTCTGTATGGAATACTGGCAAGCCAACTACGACGCTATCCAGTACGCCTGGGCAAAAGGGATTGTCGTGATCGAGGCCGGCGGCAACGGCGCTGAAAATTTCGATGATGCCATATATGGTCCTCTTTTTGATACCACCTATCGCAACTCGCACGCCATTATCGTTGGGGCCGGCTATCCGGCGGCGTCATCATACAACCTTCAAAAGCATGATTTTTCAAATTATGGCTCCCGCGTGAACCTCCAAGGCTATGGCTCCGGTGTCTATACCACCGGCTATGGCAGCCTATTTGACGGTGGCGGTGATGAAAACCAGTACTACACCTACTCATTCAGCGGGACATCATCGGCTTCTCCGATTGTGACCGGCGCTGTGGCCTGTCTTCAGGGATACTACAAAGCAACCTACGGAACCGTGCTGACATCCGATCAGATCAGGGATAATCTAACAGGCACCGGCACACCGCAGCAGGGGGACACTTCGCTGCACATCGGACCGCGCCCCAACCTGCAAACCGGTATTTCCGCTCTGACGGTTCCTCCTTCGCTGTACACTTATCCGATTCTTATTGACACCACCGTTAGCGAAGGGGACGTGGGCGCTACTGAACTGTGGATTATCAATCGCTCTGCCACAGATGCCTTTGACTTCTCGATTGTCGATAACGATTCTTTAGCGAAACTCGTCGAAGAAAACTGGCTGGTCGTTTCACCACAAGCCGGCAGTGTCCCGCCAGCCGATTCAGTTATGATTGACGTCAGCCTTGATGCTACCGTGATCGAGGATAGGGTGGAGACATACACCGGCGTCTTGGAGATAAACTGGGGACCTACCGGCGACCCGCTGGATTCGTTGACCCTTGTCCCGGTGTTTCTGGAGGTTCCGTGCAACGATTCCACATACAGGGGTACCTCGTCTGATGAACCAAGCGGTCCCACATATAACTGGATCCCAGCAAAGGACCTTGGCAGCAAGGTCAGCAACAGCGCTTTTACCGGCTCGGGCTCCAACCCTCTTGATGACGGCACGGCCGGTCCGTTCGGCATTGGTTTTAGCTTCTGGTACTATGATACAAGCTACACGGTGTTCCACATAGGTATAAACGGCGCTATTTCGTTTACAGACGCTGATTTGAGTGTGGGCGGTTTTTTCTCTATCTTCGATCTTCCCGGGCCGCCTTTTGCAACCTTCGTGGCTCCCTTCTGGAACGATCTCATTTTTGACCCTGATCTCGTACCAGAGGGCGGTGTTTATATCTACCGGAGCCAGCTACTCGACACCTGTGTTATCGAATGGTACCACCCATGCAATTTCAATGATCCCGACGACACAACGACCGATTTCGAGATCGTGTTAACACAAGACGGCGGTATCCTTTTCCAGTACCGGGACATCGGCGCCAGCGGGTTAGAGCAAACGGCGCTCATTGGCATCTCCGAAGAGGGCTGCCGCGCGTTGAGCTACTTCGACGGCGGCGACATTCCTGAGCACGAAGTCTCAGGCTCCGAGGCTGTTTTAATCGAGAATACGACTCGCGTATGGACGCAGTCGGGCGACGCGGATGGCCAGCTGGGGATCAACGTTGCTGACCTCACATATCTTGTCACTTACCTGTTCCTCGATGGTCCGCCTCCGGACCCCATGGAGTCCGGCAACGTGGACTGTATTGACGACATCAACGTTGCCGACCTTACCTACCTTGTCACCTATCTGTTCCTGGACGGCCCGGCGCCGTGCTATTTCTGGCTATACTTGTGATTCACTCAACGAAGTTATAGCTGATTCCTTGGCGCGCTACGGCTCGGTAGTGTCAGCGCTGTCGGTCGGTTCGGCTTCCTCGACAGGCTCCGGCGCCTCTGAAGCACCCACCCTAAAGGAAACTGCCTTGAGAACATCCCCGTTGGCATCCAGCACCTTGACTTCCCAATTGCCGGTCCATTCGGGAAGAATAGTCTTGGAGCTCCATGTCCGCCATGACCCGCTTCTTACAGGCAGTTCCACGGAGGCCATTTCCTTTCCCTCATACGACCAGACATGCTTGACAAAAGTGGTGTCCGCCGCGCCTATCACCTTGCACCAGAGATACATGTGCTCGACATCGGCGCCGAAAGACTCTGCCACCCCAACCGGCATTCTGTCTTCAATGCCGGTACATAGCTGCACATCAGCTGTGAGCGCTGACTCTCCGACCGCGGTCTCCCCTTGAGTGTAACCGGTAGCGGTGAGACCTATAATCACAATAGCCAGACTTAGGTGAAGTATTTTAGCCACATCTCCTCCCTTGTGGGTGTATGGTTTTCCTCTTTGTCAAGATACCACAGGCGACTACTTGATAGCAACGAAAACTCTGTGATATACCCTTGTAATTGTGACGGAACAAATAGTAGGGCAGGCCGCGGAGTAACCTGCCCTACAAGAGAAAACTATTAACATGGCGGTGGCGCTGGGCCGCTCTTGAAAAGGTAAGCGACCAGGTACGTAAGGTCAGCGACATCTATTGGCCCGCCAATACCAACAATACCGTCGGCATTGCCTTCTTCTTCGCATGGCGGCGCTGGGCCGCTCTTGAATAGGTAAGAGACCAAGTATGTTAAATCAGCCACGTCGATCGGTCCGCCAATACCGACAATGCCATCTACATTCCCGCGGTTCTGACAGCAACCACCACCAAACTCCTGCCAGAAACCTTGATTCAACCCATAGTTGATCGAGCTGCCGTAGCCGACCGCTGTCTGCCCAACCGTGCCCTTGAGGGCAAAGTTTGTTGAGCTGCCATCCGTACCACCGGACGAAATCACCTGCCAGTTTATCTCTTCGCCGGTAGCCGATTCGGTAGGTGCCGGGAGTACCGGAGGCACCTTTTCTTGCTTTACGACAGTTGCATCCGTTTTGACGGGCGGCGCCTTTTTGCCTTTGACAGCAGACCCCATACCGGCCAATAACAACAGGGGAACCACTGATAATACCAACCTGATTGTGCTCTTATACATTTTCATATCATCCCTCGTATCTAGTTACTGTTTACCAGTACGTTATTACCGCCTGCGGAGCAGTTACCTGTTCGTCACTGTCCTTGTTTCAGTTCCAAGCTTGACGGAGACTCCATCCGCATAGCCGGTCTAATCACCTGATAATCCTCATAGCCTTTCCTCACGGCCATAACAACGTAATCGAAATCGTAAGAGCCGTCCCCGTTGCCCAGTTCAGCAACGACAATTCGATCTGCGCTTTTGTCTACAACAGCCAGGCCCTTCGATTCAGCGGAGAGGGGCGTCAGTTGAACGGTGATCCCCTCAGGACTGATGACGGTTGTGAAATGATCGGGAAATGCGATCTCCGCCTTCCCGTGCACCAATCTGCTTGTTCCGCGGACGTAGGCTGCGGCTTCGGGCCCTTCGGGGCATGTGTACCAGATGTCAGTGCCCGGTTGGCTTGGATTCACCATGCGGAAACTCTTAGTATCGCCGTACACAATACCATCACCGGCAGCATCAACGTATATCCCGGCCTGATCAACGTTGGATGCATCGACGGCGGCGACCCACCCCCGATCTGCATAGCCCACCGGTGTTCCCAGAAGCACGTTGTAGTTGCCGTTCGCATCGTACGTTCCGAGAGCGCCACTTCCTCCCGACGTGGGTGCAATGAGGCAGAGCATGGTTCCCGTAGCGCTATTCTGTAGTATATCGCCCTGGACAGTAAGTTGGCGTTTGGGATTCGTCGTACCGATTCCGACCCCCCCGGTAGCATCGATCAGAAATTGGCAGTTACCTGTTGAGCCGAAACTGGACCCATCTGAACCTGACCAAACAAATGTACCGTCGTTATTAGCTTGAGCTCCCCAACCGGCCGCAAATGAATAAGTCCCCCCTGCAACATTCATAGATCCCCCACAGGCAATACTTCCTTGACCGTTGGCTTGGTTACTCGTGCCTCCAGCGACCACAGCGAAGTAACCATCAGCGGTGTTGCCAATACCCCCAGCTACCGTGCTTCCATTTTTTTTCGCACTGTTGTCACCACCGCCGCAGACTGTACTGGCATCAAGTTCGGCCTTGTTGTTATCACCCCCAGCTACCGTTGCGCCTCGATGTTTGGCAGTGTTATTGACTCCTCCACCGACTGTGGCGAAGTCGCCTGCAGCCTCGTTCATGTATCCACCGCTGACGGTGGGATGTTGCCCCGAGGTTTTGTTCTCTTCCCCGGCGACGAAAGCCATTTGCCCGGAATTCGTGTGGCCGGGGCCAATGGTAGCCTTACCGGAGATGGTCAGGTCGCTCTGGATGCTTACATCCCCTGAGATTGTTCCGCCGGTAGCGCCATCAACCGTACTGACGCGATGAGAATAGGGAACGGACACTAAACGTGTTCGCGGTGTAAGCTCCGGGTCGGAACCTACCTTGATGCCCAGATATCGATCCGGCTGGTTGAAGACAGTGTCCTCAATCGGCATCGGCGGGCTTCCTGCTCCGAGAATAATGCTGAATCCGCCGCTGTCGACGCTTACAGACGGGTGTGTTTCACTCCATTTCGCTGCGCCTCCGGTTGAGTCGTCATAAATAGTGAATGTGATCGACACGGTCGTGTCGAACGGGGCGCCGGAACTGTTGGTCAGTCGTCCCTGGTAGTTGATCATCTGCGGCACATCGGCAGTGGCTGGCGACGCCAGCGCCAGGACCGCGATGATCACTGTGACCGTGAGTAGAGTCACGTGTTTCATAATGTTACTCCTTCTGTAAGTTTGTAGTTGTGGGTCTTTCTCTATCGCCCTTTGTTATGTTGCAATCTCCTGCGCACATAATCTACCACACAATTCCCGATTTCGCAAGGCATTTCAGAAAAAAGGCAGGTCTCGGGGAGACCTGCCCAACGTATATGACGTTACTGCTATCAAAGCCCGACCCGGTATCACATTCCAGATGTTTACTTGCCAATTGTTATTGACATCTGCCCAAATGGGCAGTATTATCTAGATAAGAGAGGTCGGAAGTAAGTTTCGAAAGGACTTGAAGCAGATGAAAAAGCTTCTGACGGAAAAACAGCGGGCGGTGCTGGAATTCATTCAAAATCAGATAGCCTCTCGGGGACACCCCCCTACCGTTCGAGAAATCGGTAAGCGGTTTCGTATTCGCTCAACCAACGGAGTCAGGACTCACCTGGCCGCCTTGATAAAAAAGGGCTACCTGAAAAAGGAGCGATTCATCTCCCGTGGGCTGGAGCTGACCCACTCCCTGTCCGGCGTAGGCCGTATCCCGCTGGTAGGCTCGGTTCCAGCAGGACTGCCGATCGACGCCATCGAAAATGTTGAAGGAGAAATCGCTCTTGACCTTTCGTTCCTGCCCAAAGGGGACAGGTTTACCCTCAAAGTTGTCGGTGATTCCATGAAGGACGCCGGCATCTTTGATGGCGACCTTGTCGTTGTCAAGAAGCAGCCGGTGGCCGAAAGGGGTGATATTGTGGTAGCCGTCATCGGAGGCGAAGCCACCGTTAAAAGGTACTACCCTGCCAGCAAAACAATCCGTCTACAGCCGGCAAATGATGAGTTCGACCCGATTATTGTCCGTCAGTCTCAGGCAGGCTCCGGGGAGTTCCGCATTGCCGGAAAAGTGGTTGGCCTGCTGAGAAGGATAGACTGAGCGGAGCAAACACCCCCAAAACAAGTTTGGAGGCGCCACCCGTCGTAAAAAAGCCTTAACTGTTTGATATTACGTGTGTTCCGTTCCGTCCTGTTCCATGCTGTTCCGTACCGTTCCGTTCCGTGCGTTTCGCTGTTAGAAAACTGTTAGGAAATCCAATATCGTCTCTTTACCTAAAACATACAAATTGTTTAGACACAACCGAAAGATTACCAAGGCGTATCGAATTTTACGGACACGACGGTGGTTGCGGACCGCCCCGGAACAGGTAGGTAACCAGGTAGGTGAGGTCAGCCACGTCAATCGGGCCGCCAATACCAACTATACCGTCGACATTGCCTTCATCTTCACAAGGAGGCACCAGCCCACTCTGGAACAGATACGCCACCAGATAGGTCAGATCGGCAACGTCAACCGGGCCGCCGGGGCCGACAATGCCGTCGGCATTGCCCCGGTCCACACAGCACGAAGCGAACGGTTCCAGGGTCGACAGACCATCAAGGTAGAGAGTGCCAGTTAACGGTGTCGTTGAAAAGGGGTTCTCGTCCGGTCCGGCCAGCGAATCAAAGACAATCGGCGAGGTGCCGATCAGATATCCGGGAAGGGCAGGACACACTCCATTAATGACACTATACTCGTCCTGAACGGTTTGCTTGGCGCTTAACCACTGCTCAAGATCCACGACATAAAACGATTCCTGGATGTCGCCGGTCGGATCACCGATCAGTGGAAGCTCAACCGCTTGACGTCCGATCCACCCGCGAATCCAAGAGCCAATGTTGAACAATTGCCATCTACCGTTGGCGAACATGGGCACACCGAGTTTGATTCGGTCCTGGTTGCCACAGACCCAATCCCATGAGAAGTGAATAAAAATGTCGTTGGCGTAGCCGGGGACCGAGCCAGAGTATGTCTTACCGGAATCCACGTAGGATTTGAACACCGTGTCTCGTTCTTGGCCGTCGACGGTTCCTACAACCCTCAAGGTTCCACCGGGCACATCCCCGTAAGAGAATCTAAAATTCCAGCGGGCATACGAGCGACCTCGGAAGAGGCCCGGTTGATAGGCCTGATCATTGGTATCAATAACCATAACAGAGTGACTGGGAGGGAATGGACCCCAGTCAACCGAAATAGCGCGTGGGTAAGGCGACGGGTCCGCAGACAATGTGATTGTCGCTAACTTGCCGGTAGTGGGATCAATCTCGCTTGTATATATGCCCCAGATCGACGCCAACTGGGTAAACATCACAGCGATATCAGTATCATAGGTGAACTGATTGACCATGACCTTCTCGCTGTCTGACAAGTTTAGTATGCACCCAACAGTGTCGATGGTTATCCCGGTTGGCGCCTCTCCTGCCACACTTATTCTCAGGGGCAGAGCGACACCATAGAGGGGCATGGTATTGGCGAAAAACAGCCTCACCTCTTTTGACGATGCGAAGGCCGGGAAAACCGTATCCGCTATCTCTACGAAGACGCGTGGGTCCAGGGGTGGGACAAATGGCGGGTAGGTGGGTGGACAAGTCGGTTCAGGACCGCTGTGAAACAGATACCGTTCGAGCACGAATAGGTCACGCACGGTTATCAGTTCATAGTCATCAATATCACCTTCCTGGTAACACGGCGGCGGATTACCACCCATGTAGAGGTAATGAAAGAGGTAGACATAGTCAGCAATATCAACCGGGCCGCCAATGCCAATAATACCGTCCACATTGCCGCAGTGTTCCACGCAGCCCCCCGGTTCAGGGCTGATATGATCAAGGTACCACTGTTTGGCGCGCCGCACCTTTTCCTCGAAATCGTTCAGCGACCCGTTCTGTTCCGTAACCAGACACGTATAAAAGTCAAACGTGTCGCAGGGCAATAAGGTATGCAGGGTGTCAAAGGTCATAACCGTGTGCAGTTCAGAACACATCGAATCAGAAGGGGCATAGCCACTGTTGGCCATGTACTTGTACAGCGAGTCCTCAGCGAAGCCACCATGGGGATAGACATACCTATAGTTGTCAAGCGTATAAGCGCCGTAGGGAGCGAGGTCGTAGAAATCCGTGCAGCGAACACCGTTGTAATAGCAGTCGAGAAAGGCTATGCCTCCCCACCGAAGATCGTTCGACTGGCAACCTCCCGTATCTTCCTCACAACCGCGTTGGCCGATAAGATTGAGGCTTGGATTGAAGTAGGAACTGTTGCGGGAGTCAGAATCAGCCGGGATATCCCAGTCGATCGCTTCACCAATAAAGACACTGGTGGGCGGAGTTGACGCCGGATCGTTCAGGTAGACCTTGATGCGCTCAATCACGAAACTACAGGTATCGGCGATTCCTTTAGGAGCGTACCAGACCTTCTCGACAGCGATAAGCGAGTCATTGGTGACAAACTTGCCGCTTTCGAAGACCTCGTATTCACCCATGTCGGTAGTCGGAGTGTGATCAGCAACCGACCGGAACCCGTTTGTGTCGATATAGCTAGTGCTGAATATGGAGAAACTGCACTTGAGGTCGCCTTCAGACTGGTAGCATACAACAGGTGAACCGTCATAGAGATAAACGTCGGCAGTTGTATCGCAGTCGGGGCCACCCTCGACATAGTCCATATTGACCTTGCCGATACCCTGCTGACCGAAATTACCCGTGTTGGCAACAGAGAGCTTCGTGCAAGCAGTTGAAACGGTATCCCATATCGGCTTATACAGCGTATCTACCACCCAATGGTCGATAAACAGGGTGTCATAGGGTCCTTGAGGAGGCGCAGTAGTACCACCCCAGGTAACGACCACGCGACCAGAAAGGTGCTTAATAGTACCGGGGTCGTTGACAATTCC